>Ga0181391_1000057_pt1 | contig 30010 bp, 42 predicted proteins | sample 14SPOviralmetaG_FD_130080 | JGI IMG/M metagenome (GOLD analysis project Ga0181391, IMG submission 130080) | Marine viral communities from the oligotrophic San Pedro Time Series (SPOT) site, San Pedro Channel, CA, USA - 14 SPOT_SRF_2010-08-11 | ecosystem: Environmental > Aquatic > Marine > Strait...
CGCAAGCTTTTAGAGAAACGTGCAGATTTTTTTCAAAAATATTGGAGACTACATGAAAGAAGCAGCAATATGGGAGAGCGTCGACGCTCTCAAACCTTGGAAAGACAATCCAAGAAAAAACAAAGGAGCAATTAATCACGTTGCAGAATCTATTCGCAGATTCGGATTCGCTTCTCCAATTATTGCAAGGTCAGAAGACAAAGTCATCATAGCCGGGCACACTAGATTCGAAGCCGCAAAAAAACTCGGACTTGATTCTGTCCCTGTTCGCTATCTTGATCTTGATCCTGCGGACTCTCGTCTCTTGGCTCTTGCCGATAATAAGATCGGAGAGATCGCAGAATGGAACGAGGAGAAACTTGAGAAGGTTATGCAGGAGCTGCTTGACGAAGGACTCTCTCTCGATGGTCTCGGATGGAGTGACGAAGAACTCGGGAAGATTGCCGAAGAACTCAGACAGGAAGAGATCAAAGAGGACGAAGTACCCGAGGCAGACGAAGAAGGAGAGCCAGACTCAAAGCTTGGAGAAGTCTATGAGCTCGGAGAGCATATACTGGTCTGCGGAGATTGGAGAGAGAAGGCTTTAAGACAATCTGCTTTTTCAAAATTGCATCCAGAGGCAGGGATTCATGATCCACCATATGGTATAAGTGTAGTAAAAAATGGATCTATAGGAGGAAGTGGATCTATAGGAGGAAGTGGAATTGTTAAGGCAAATAAATACAAACCTATCTATGAAGACGATCAGCCTTTCGATCCTACTGAACTATTAGAAATAATACCTAATAGCATATTATGGGGAGCAAATTATTATAGTTCAAAGCTAAAGGATACTAAAGGATGGATTGTCTGGGATAAAAAAGAAAAAGACTGGGATGATAATTTTTCTGATGCAGAATTGGCATGGACTGTCAATGATTGTCCTCTTAAAATATATAGATATATGTGGATGGGCGCATTAAAAAAGGGCAATAGAAAATTAGAAGGCAAAAGAGTTCATCCGACACAAAAACCGATCGGATTGATTGCACAAATTATCAATGATTATTTTTCAAAACATAATGTAATCGCAGACTTTTATCTTGGAAGTGGAACAACTTTAATTGCTTGCGCCCATATAAAGAAAAAATGCATTGGCTTTGAAATAGAAAGATCTTACTGCGATGTCATCCGCAGACGATGGACACAATATGCGAAGGATCACGATCTCGAAGTCGGGACAGGAGGATTAGAATAATGAGAAGAAGCAAGTTTAACGACGAAACACAGAAGAGAATCATCCAAGCGATCCAGATGGGAGCGACCTATGAGATCGCAGCCGAGCATGCAGGAATCTGTCGCAAGACATTATACTCCTGGATTGAGAAGGGAAAGACAGCAAGCCGAGGATCGAAGCACTACACGTTTTTACACGACTTTAGGAAAGCAGAAGCAAGAGCAGCTCTCACAAGTCTGACGACAATCCAGAAGGAGATCCAAAACGGAGACTGGAAAGCGGCAGCATGGTTCCTTGATAGAAGAGCGGGCTTTCGAAGAGACGCGACAATCACGAATGAAGCAAACCTATCACAGACGAAAGAGCAACAAGAAGAGCAGATCATGGACTATCGGAGAATGCTCGTCAGTCAGATCTCCGAGCTAAAAGAGAGCATGAACAAAGCAAAAGACTCTGGATCATGGCAAGCATACGCGGCACTACAAAGACAGCTCGTAACGATGATGCAAGCACTCAAGACTTACGATGCAGAAGAGGGAGCAGTAGACGCACATGAGAGAATGACAGACGAGCAACTCATGAGCGAGATCGTGAACACGATTATTGCACTGCCTCCGGTTCTGAGACAAAGAGTGCAAGCAGATCTGCATAGTCTTGTCGGCTCCAATGTCGTAGCACTCAAGAAGGCATGATATGAGAATCGTCGATCTTGATGTTACAACCTTAGAAGGACAAATCCTTTATATGCTCGACAAGGTAGCAACGAAGAATGCACAAGTCTCTGCTCTTACTATGGAGCTAGACAAAGACAAAATTACACTTCGTAACTATCTGCATATCTATAAACAATACGTGACAGATCCACAGGTCGACGATCTAATTGCAGCAATCATCAAAGACATGTTATTGCAAGAAGAAGACATCAAGCTTGTCTTTGATATGGAGGGAGACTTGTGGACACAGTGCATCCAAAGAATCAACGAAAGGAATCAAAGCAAATGGTAGAGATTATCCTTGCAGGTCTGATTGGTGTGCTTCTTGGAGTTGGAGGAGCGAAAGCACTGGAGAAGAAACCGACAATCGAAGACACGACAGCAACCAAACAACAAGAAGTCATACAGCAGCTGACAGACTTGGATGTCATCAAAGAGATCTGCAATCCAGAGCAGACGAAGACAGCAGAAGGACTCTTGCTCTGTCGTGAAATGACATGCCTCGTCTACTCAAGAGGAATAGACTCTCAGACATCCGGCAAGCAATGCGAAGAGATCAGCAACATACAAAATACAATGTCAATGATAGACTATTGCAACGAGCAAGGAGAAGGAAGTCTTTGCTCTGATCTATTCTGGAGAAGAAAATGAATAGTCTTGGAGGAATGGCACAGCGTCTTGCATGGCTACGAAAGAGAGCAGAGAATGATCCTTTGAGATACTTCTCTCCGACTCCTCCGCAACAAAAATATCTCGCAGACAAAGCACCAATAAAAGCACTCATCGGGGGCAACCAAGTAGGCAAGACGCTAGCCACATGCGCACTTTTACTCTATCATTGTCTCGGAAGACATCCTCATTACAGGACAGATCCTCCTCCGATTGAAGCATGGTTAATTACGCACAGTCACGAGCAATCTAGGACCATACAACAGAAGCTATATGACATGATCCCAAAAGAAGAGCTTGATCCTTCTTGTGAGTTTGTCAGGGGGAGGGGCTTCCGTGGATTAGCTCCTCTTTGTAAATTCCGCAACGGATCTCTAATCCGCATAAAAACGGCAGGTCAGGGACTAGGACTCGCATCTGCAACTGCAAATCTGGTATGTATTGATGAACCTGTCGATCAGTCGACATTCAACGAGCTTGTCGCGCGTACTTCGCGAGGAGGAGCAGGAGGAAAAAGAGGGACCGTCGCGATCTCACTAACTCCAGTCGGAGGAGTAGATGTAACATATATCAAAGAGATGATTGACAGAGGATTGATCTCTTGTCATCGTGCTCCCTTGACGGTAGAAGCAACGACTCCGATCGGACTTCCGAAAGGATTTCTTCTGTCCCAAGAGCAGATAGACAAGATCACAGAAGCCTATCTCCCTTACGACAGAGAAGCCCGGATCAATGGATCTTTTGATGTTGCTCCGATTGGAGTTGTGTTTGAGAACTTCTCCGAAGATATGATCTCTTCTCAACCTGTCCCGAGAGGAGGAGATTATCGTTTTTGTATCGGCATCGATCACGGATCAAATCCGGGATCACAAGTTGCTGTCGTGTCTTGCGTAGACATGAGAGATCAACAAAATCCGAGAGTGTTTGTGCTTGGAGAATATACATCTGGACAAGCTCCTCCAGAACATCATGCGCAGGCAATATTAGAGATGCTCAAAAAATACGGAGTCGATCCAAATCTTGCCATCTGGACAGGAGACGGAGAGCACAGAGGCCGCGATCAGTATCGAATGAGTAACATTATGCTCATGAGAGCGTTTGAGAGCATTCTCGGCTATCCTCCGAGAGGTCTACCCTTTACGATACGCAAAGCAAGAAAGGGACGGCATTCTGTTTATTTTGGTGCTAGTATATTGCATGCGATACAATCAAGAAAGCACTTTTGGATCAGACCAGAATGCGCGCAGACAATACGATCAATTCAGAGATGGACGATGAAAAGAACACAATCAGCAAGATCACGAGATGCGGATCAACATGCGATAGACGCGCTAAGATACGGACTTCTCCCGGTCCTTGATTACAGGCCAATGATTCCACAAAAAATTAAGGTATACTAATATGATGAATATAAACAACGTGCCACCAAAACCGCAAGCACCATCGGACACAGATGAAAGACGTTGGGCGCATTCTGGGTTAAGGAGAAGGCTCTTAACTGGCCTATGGGAAGAAGATTTAGAGCGAGAGTTGCTCCGACATCTGCCGACCGACAGAAGAGAAGCTCTCGGTCCTTCCGATATGAGCAGCTGTGCAATCGAACAAGTTACAAGACAGCTCGCTATGCTCTATCATTCCGAGCCAAATATAACCGGACTCGGAGACATTTCTGCTCTTGTTGGTAGAGATGGATATGTGACAAAGTCCGGATACTTCCAACTAATGCAAAAAGTGCAACAAATGACACTCGGTATTCGAGAGATGTTTGTTCGGGTCGATGTTGCTCCTCACCATCCCGGAGACATTGCGCGCGTTCCGGGTTTGTCATATCGTTGTGTCTCTCCTGACTTTGTGATCTGTGCTGCGTCTGAGGATGCACCAGATATACCTTTGTACTATCAAGAGCTACGATTGAGAATGCACGCTGAGACTGGAGAAGCCGTCTGGGTCTGGGACATTCTGGATATACGAGATCCAAATAATCCTTTATTTGGAATGTTCCGGGCAACTCCGGCAGGAGAAATCGGAGAGGACATGTCCGAGATGTATATGGGACATGAAGCAATGAGAGGAGAATCATATCCTTATCGCAGCAAAGAAGGCGTACCATTCTTGCCTCTTGTCTTGTATCATGCCGAAAAGACTGGGCAGTTATTTAATGCTTTTGACGCTTCTCAATTATGCTATGGGAGCCTCGTAGCGGCAGTACTTTTTTCCTTCTATGTACATTGCGTGAGGGATAATTCTTGGCCTCAGAAGTACGTTGCAGGCCTCTCCTTGGCCGGTTTGTCTCAGTTGGAAGGAGACATGACAGGACGAAGATCTGCAATCTCTACCGATCCAAGCAGTATTTTAATGTTTCAATCAGATCCAGACATGCAGGGACAGCCTTTGATCGGCTCTTTCACATATGCCGATCCAGAGAAACTTCTTGAATCGATAAGCAAGTACGAGTATCGTGTAGCAACTGCAGCAGGTATCTCGTCAGAAGTGCTCAGACAGAGCGGAGATCCAAGATCAGGATATGCACTCTCCATATCAAGAGACGGACAAAGAGAAGCACAAAGAAGATATGCTCCAGTATTTCGACGAGCAGACGAAGAAATGATGTCAAAATGTGCAATGCTTGCAAATCGTTTCTTGGGTGCATCTCTTCCAGAGACAGGATACAGAGTTGTATATACTCCTCTCGGACTATCCCCGGAGGAGATGAGATCACAACGAGAAGACATCATCCAAAAATTAAGCGCAGGATTAATCTCTCCAGTAGACGCAATGCAGATCATGAATCCAGATCTTGATCCAATAGAAGCAAAGCAAGAGCTAGAGAGAATCCGAGCAGAACGAGCGCAATATTCAATCTAACCACTAGGAGACTACAATGACAGAAATAGAAAACGACGGACGTACATATGTCCTCAAATCAGAAATGGAAAGCATAATCAAAGAGAGAATCGGCAAAGTCGCAAGCAGAGCAACGACAGCCGAGAAAGCACTGGAAGAAGCACAGAGCAGACTATCAAAAGCAGAGAAAGCAATGTCATCTGTAGACATTCTCAATCAGCAACTGGTCGACATGCAAACAAAGCTACAAAGCAGCGAGCAAAGATTCTCTCGTTATCAGTCAATCTCAAAACATGGACTAACAGATCCTGATCTCGTAGAAGCTATAGAATGGTCGTTTGAACGTTCGCAAAAAGGAAAGACTGACAAGGATCGTCAGACTCTCTCAGAATGGCTAGATCAACAAGTAGAGAGTCCAGAATCTGCACCGATCACAATCCGTCCTCATCTCCAAGCTCTGAAAATGATCGGAGAGGATAACGAGCAACAAATACAAGATCTTCCCGAGGCATCAACAGCATCACAACTTCAAGCACTCGGAGAATCTCTTGAGCCACAACAAGCAGCAGCCCCAAGAACAAACGTCGGAGCAATCCCGGCTCCAGACTCTCCGGGCTTTCTTGATCGTGCTTTGAAAGATCCAGAGTTTTATGCAGCGAATCGTGACAAAGTTATGCAAGCATGGAAAAGTCGAAATCGGAGACAGTCATGAGTGAGGATCTTCGCAGTTTAAATACTTATCCTGCATTCTACAACTTTACTGCAAACGACTCGACTACAACAGAGATCCTTCTTCCGAGTCCTGCGACACAGATAACAGTCGGAGCAGTAGGAAAAGGGATCTTTGTCTGTCGCAATGGAGCAACAGATGGAGGATCGATACCATCGAATAAGATGACAGTCCCTTCATCTAATTATGTTGTGCTCAAGCTTGGACGAGGGATGAATAGGCCGCCATCGGTTTTTGTTGCATCAAAGACGGGAACGGCAGAAGTGACAGTCATATTAGAGGAGCTTTGATGATATGGCATATTTTATATTTTCCATTGATAGCGGAGGAGGAGAGACGATGAAACAAGCCGATCTTTCTTCTCAATGTAATGGTTCAAATACGTCTTTCACTTTGCCAGAAAATTATCAGGCAGGATCTCTTAGAGTCTACTATAATGGTGTCCGACAAGTGGAAGGAGAAACGTTCAGTGAACATAATACAACGACATTCACAACAACAGATTTCATCCCGGAGACAGGAGACTTTCTTACTGTCGATTATACCGCATCAAGTTAACAGTTTCTGGAGACTACAGACACGTGTTTAACAATCAACCTATATAGGAGTATCTCACATGGGATCAGTACAAATCAAAGGCGGTCAGATAGTCGACTCGGCTATTATATCCGCAAAACTAGCAAGTGACGCAGTCACAGCAGCAAAGATTGCAACAGGAGCAATCACATCAGGCAAACTCGGAGCGTCTGCAGTATTGACAGCAGCACTCAACGACGGAGCTGTAACAGCAGGAAAACTCGGTGCTTCTTCCGTAGAATCTGCAAAACTCGCAGACGGAGCAGTGTTAACAGCTAAGATTGCAGACGATGCCGTAACATCTGCACAAATTGCTTCTCTTGCCGTAACAACAGCAAAGATCGCAGACTCAGGAATCACAGCAGCTAAACTTGCAAGCAATGCAGTAGAGACAGCAAAGATCAACGATGCAGCAATCACAACTGCAAAGCTAGGAGCCAATGCAGTTAACTCTAGCAAGATGGACTTGACAGCAACTTATGATTTTTCTTCTGGTGGTATTCAAGTAGGAACTCCAAGTAACTCAAACGATGCAGCGAATAAGAGCTATGTCGATTCTGTTGCTGCCGGATTGTCTGTCAAGGAAAATGTACGAGTTGCATCAGAGAGCAATGTCGATATTTCTTCTGCTCCTGCAAGCATTGACGGAGTAAATTTATCCAATGGCAACCGTGTTCTTTTATTCGGTCAAACAGATCAAGACGAGAACGGTGTTTATGCTTTCGCAGGAGCCAGCAGTGCAATGGCTCGTACCTCAGACATGGATGCAGGTGCAGACTTTCCGGGCGCATTCCTCTTTGCTCTTGAAGGTAACACTTTTGATAATCAAGGCTTTGTTTGTATCAATGATTCAGCTCCTACTCTTGGAGTAACAAATATCCAGTTCCAAAGGTTTACTGGTCTTGGTTCTGTGTCTGTCTCTGGTGGATTGCAAAAGCAGGGAGATACAATCTCAATCGCAGACGGAGGAGTCTCTACAGCAAAACTTGCTGATGGTTCCGTAACATCTGCAAAGATTGTAGACGCAAACGTAACAACAGCAAAGATCGCAGACAGTGCAATCTCAAATGCAAAGATGGCTGACGATTCTGTTGGAGCTGCTGAGTTGATTGACGGTTCTGTTGGATCTGCTGCACTTGCTTCTTCATCTGTCATCGAAGCAAAGATTGCTGATAATGCTGTAGCCACAGCAAAGATCGCAGACGGAGCAGTCACAACAGCAAAGATCGCAGCAACTGCAATCGATTCTGGAAAACTTGCAGACGATGCCGTCACAAATGCAAAGTTGGCCGATAATGCTGCTGACACTGCTCAAATTGCTGATGCTGCTGTATCTTCCGCAAAGATGGCAGACTCTGCCGTAACATCTGGAAAGATCGCATCTGCTGCCGTCACATCTGCAAAGATTGCCTCGGGTGCTGTTGGTACAACCGCCCTTGCAGACTCTGGTGTAACATCTTTAAAACTTGCCTCTTCTTCTGTTACTGCCGCAAAGTTAGGAATAACTTTTGTGCAACAAGCATATCAAATCTCTGGTGGATCAACAACAACTCTCGATCTATCTCAGACTCTTCCAAGTAATGCAATTAATTCTGTGCTTGTTTTCAAAAATGGTCTATCTCTTCGGAATATGACTGCACTCGGAGACACTGCAGCAGATGAGGATGAATTCTCAGTATCTGCAAATGGAGGATCTGGTGGAGTTGCTCGTTTGACTTTCGGATCAGCTTTGTCTAATGCTGACGGAATCGTTGTGTGGTTCTTCCATTAATTAAATACTTTCGTACTGTGTAGCCCGGCCCAATGTGGTCGGGCTTTTTTTATGCTATAAAAAGTTATACACAAGTTATCCACAGCCTATGAATAACTTTATACACAAGTTATACACAGGCTATGAATAACTTTTTCAAAGGGTGAATCATGGCAAAAGCGAAGATACAAAAGAAGTATACAAGAGGACTCGGAGAGAGCACAGCAGACAGACGCAAAGCCGAGTTTAGAAAACGCATCGAAGGGAAGAGGAGCGGAGCTGCGCGATTTAAACCTGTAGCCGGAGACACGAAAAAGACAAAGCCGAGCAAGTATACTCTTAGCGCAAAGAAGCTCCGAGAAGAAGTCCGAGAAGCAACGAGCAAGATGAAAAGCGGAGGACAGCAAGAGAGATTTATTAAAGGAGTCGCAAAGGTAACAGGAATCTCCAAAGGGATTATTGATCAGGTTTATAAGAGGGGTCTTGCGGCTTGGGCAGTTGGTCATCGTCCGGGGGCGACCCAGTCACAGTGGGCGCGTGCTCGGGTCTATTCATTTCTGCAAAAAGGGGGAGCTGTGACAAAGGGACCAGATCAGGAGCTTTATGATCAGGCAAAAAAGCAGCTGCAGAAGAAGAGCTCTGGATTCCGTCTTCGTTAAGACGCTCGCATGCAGCCAATGCTCGAAGATACTCTCCTTTGCTCATTCCTCTTCTTTTTTTGGGAGTAAAAACAAATTGTCCATTAATATATTTAGCAAAAATATCTATCATTGTTGCAGAGTCCTTTTTTATGCTATACTAGGATTGATAATACAGCAGGGTACGGTCGCTCCGGTAACAGCAGAGAAGCCCAAAGCACTCTCACTATAACCCCAATGAACGGAGGCCGCTATGGCTACTTCTAAACCGATTACGTTTGACAACGTTTCTGCTTCTGGTGGACTTGTTGGAAATTTACGACTTGCAGCAATGATCTCCCAAGAGATTAACCTTCTTTTGAAAGATACTTCAAACCTACGAAATACTCCTCTTCTCAGCTATCAAGGCAGCATTAACGGAAGTGGATCCGATACTGTACGCGTACGTCTTGCAGGACTTGATGGATTCGACAGCATGGCTGCTGCGACATCAGAAAATCATGATCACTCCGCAGACACAACAGCACTCACAATCCAGTCTGCTGATCTTGTTGCTGCTCGTCAATACATCATCTATGAGATCGATGATCTTGCTTCAATGACTGGATTCGGTGGTTCTGACATCGATCCTTTTCGTCTTGCTCAAAGCATTGCAGGAAGTTACGAGACACGTTTTGCAGAGCTAACCGGAGAAGCTGCTGCTTCTTTGACTACTACCAAAGGCTCAAACACTACTACATTGTCAGTCGATGATTTCTTTGATGCGATCTTTGCTCTTGAGCAGGCTTCTTCTGGTGCTGGTGCTCCTGGACCATACGCGGCCGTTTTAGATGCAAAGGCACTAACCGAGCTTCAAGACTCTCTTCGTAATGAGACCGGAAACGCAATTAGCCGAATGCAGTCCTCTATGGACATGTTGCAAGCCAAAGGCGAAAACTTTGCAGGTAATCTTTTTGGTGTAGACGTATATCGTAGCAAGCACGTAAAAGAGAACGGATCCGCCGGATTCGACAACTATATGATCGCTCCTGGTTGTATCGGATATGTCGATGGTATTCCTGCAGGTGTTCGAGGTTCTGCCGATCTCATGTCTATGGGTAAGGTTGTTTGCGAATTCGATCGTCGCCCAATGAGCGCAAGTACCTTCATCGTAGGTCATGCGTATCTTGGACTTGGCCTGATCAATGCTGACAAAGGCGTCAAGCTGCTGTCAAAACGATAGACTTGTTTTGTTGGGGGGCTTCAGAGTTTTAATTCTGTAGTCTCCAAGCTCTGCAAGTCTCCCAACTCTTTTCTTTATTGGAGACTACAATGGACTACACAAATTTTTCGCAACCTTGGGAGCAAAAGACGCAGACACAGACGCGTATCCCAAAAAAGGCAAACAGTCGATTTCTGTTTGCACACAATCCCGAGAATTGGGAGATCATAGTGTTCGATACATACACGACAAATACAGAAGGAAAGAAGAAGAAAGAGAAGATCCCTTTGCTTCTTCCTGTCTTGTCCAGTATACCGGAGACTCCAGGAGTCAACGGAACAAGAGCAATCGGAGGACGGATTGATTCTTCTATTATGAGAACGAATCTCCAAGATCAAGGATGGACTCTTCTTGATCCAGTCAAGCATGATTACATGCGAGTATATCCTGCGCACAAAGGCAACTATCATACATCAAAATGGATACGTATTGAGAAGGTAGGACGAAGAGTGATAGAACACTTCGATCAAGATTCTTTTAATCAATGGAGACTTTCTCTCATGAGAGACGGAGTCATTGATGCTCCTCATCCGCAGATTGCAGCTCTGAGACTCATCGGAATGAATCGAGCAATGAGCAGGCTAGAAAGAGATCAACATATTCCGGAAGTATCCAACAGACTCAAGTCAAAGCAAGAAGAGCTTCGATTGACAAAGAAAGCAATCAAGCGAGTCGAAGATCTTGGAGCAGGAGCATACAATGTCCGATAGCAACAAGAGAGCAGCGATTGATCGCATGGCTCAGAAGGTAGCAAAGCAATCTAACATCTCACATACAGACGCTCGGAGGATGGTCGTGAAACACTTGACCCGAGCAGAAAACAAGAACAGGAGCTAATCATGTCATTTTCAGACAAAGCAGAATTCAAAATTCCTCGTCACATCGTGCAGCCTGGATCAGTCAATCCAGAGACAATCACAGTCAACAAGGCTTTGACATATAAAGACGCACAATATCAACTCCTACGAAACAATACAGGATCTCTTGATTGTATTCTTCCTGCGTACAAAGACGGAGCTTCTTTTTGGGTCAAGAATAGAGCATCCTCAACTCATAACATCGTAGTCAAAGACATAGACGGAAACACAATTGCAACTCTTGCAGCAGGTCAAGGCGTGCTCTGTGTATCAAATGTTTCTGCCTGGTGGGATGTAATAAAAGGATAATAATCGATGTCATCGTCTACTCCATATGCAGCACAAATACGAGCAATCGAACTTCTGGAAAGAGGGAAAGCACAGACTTCTGAGCTTCGACTCTATCGAGATGGTTTGCAGCTCGTACCAACTGCCGCAACATATACTCTAATCAAGCCGACAGGATCCGATCTTCTATCTGGAAAAACTGCTTCTATTGCTGTGAGTGGGACTGTGTCTTATGCACATACAGCAGAGCAACTTGCAGACTCTGAGAATCTTGGAGAGGGATATGTGCAGGAGTGGACAGTCACGATTGCAGGAGAAGTCTTTCTCTTTCGTCGTATGGCTGCACTGGTCAGACGCAGACTCTATCCTGTCGTATCTGACATTGATCTGACGGCTACATATTCCGATCTAGAAAACATACGTCCGTCTACACTGACAAGCTATCAACAATATATCGATGATGCTTGGTATCAAATCTTGCGACGAATAAGAAATAGAGGAATGGGATATGAATACTTGATGATGAGCGCAGAGTCCTTTTTTGAGTCTCATCGTCATCTGTCTTTGTATCTCATCTTCCGAGACTTTCATTCTTCTCTCGGTCAATCTAACGGTCGGTACTTGGATCTTGCAAATGAGCATTACAAGCTATACAGAGACGATTTTGACTCTATAAACTTCATTTATGATGAAAACCATGATGGAGAAGCAGACGATCCCAACAAGCGCACAAGAGGACAGCCGACAATCTTCTTGAATCGTCCGGGTGAATACTACAGACGGAGAAGATACTGATGTCTGTATCCGTCAAAGAAGTACAAAGAGCACTCGCTATCAAGATCGGAGACTTGACAGGATTCCGAGAGGTTAGACAGCTGCCGGAGCTATTCGGCAGAACACAGAATACTCTCGCGCATCTTGGCTTCTCCGTCGAAGTCTCAAGCAGTCAGCAAGCAAACGAGAGACAAAGGATTGCAGTCGGCTTATATGTCGATACAACTGTCAAAGTCAAGTTGGCATATCGTCTCCGTCCTCATGATCTTGTGCTAGACTATGGAAATGCACTAGACAAAGAGGAAAAAGTGATCCAAGCAGTTATGCAGCGTAACTTTGCAACAGGAATAGAAGTCAGGTTTCTCCGGGCTTCTCGTCGGACTCCAGACTCACAAGAATACTTAATTTCAGAAATAGAGCTTCAAGCTCTGCACACAATCGAACTAACATAACAGGAGCATACAATGGCATACTCTACCCTACCCAAGACACGCAGAGACGGAGTCATAACACTCAAAGACGCAACAGGAACACCAGTGACTCTTCCAATAGCATACGAAGAAGGGAATCTCACTTTTGACACTCCCAAGGCTGCGCAGACTGTTATCCGCGACAGAGGAACAATCAGCACAGTACGCAAGGGAGACGATGAGCCTGCGGCCAGTGGATCATTCTCTGCATTCTTTCGTCAGTTTACCGATGGATCAGAGCTCGGATCAATCCTTGACTTTGTAAACAAGACAGGAGCATATGCAGCAAACGTCTCTACAGGTACAGCAGGAACTCCGTTTGTAGAGTTTTATTGTGTCGATATAGAGTATCAAGTAGACGCACAATCTCTCGGAGACGATACAACACACACAGCAACTCTTGCAGCCTGCGTAGTCACGGTTTCTTTTACAGAGGGAGATCCATCTAGCTTCACACTGAATTTCACATGCTATCAAGGCGTGACATACAGCTAAATAAAAACGGAGACTACAATGAAAATCAACATCAAAAAGCTCGGGGGAGAGATTGATCTCTCTTCTCCGAGTTTGGCAACTTGTTTTGAGTTTGTATCGTTATGGTCTGCTGAGTCAGACAATGCAATGCTCGCTCGACTTTGTGCCGGATCAATCGGAGTCTGTATTGATCACACTTCTCGACTACCCAAATATCGCCCGGTTAAGCATCGTGCTTCTGACTTTGGTCATATGTGCCTTGATCGTCTACTCGGACAGGGAGTGACGGCATCCGTAATCTATGAAGAAGGGATCAAATGCCTCTCCTTCATGAGTACGAAGATCCCGACAGAGCAAGAGGTCGACGAAAGAGCAAATTTTTCCTCTACTCCCGAGCAGGACATCTCGACAGATTAGCTCTTCGATTATGCCGATTCTGGGGCCAGTCTCCGGGATGGTTTACAAGTCTACCTCCACAGACACAGACAGACTTGATTGCAGATTATATCTTGGAGCATGAGTCACAAAAAGACAGAGACGAAAGAAAAAACAAGTATAATGTACAGCAAGCAAGAAGACTCAAGGAGCGCATGAAATGAGCAAGGTATTCTACAAACACGGGAATGCTGCCGTCGGAGTCTCTGATGAGTTGGAGAGACTTGTCAATCAGCTCCTTGATGCGAATCCAATAATCAAGCGTACAATGCAGGATGCAGTCGAAGAGATATATCAAGAAGCATATAGAGACTGGCCTGTCAGAGTCGAACCTCCAAAGAGTGAGAGATCGCTCATGATGTCGGAAGTCTCCAGACTCAAGAGAGAAGGAAGAAGCGGCTCTCAAGCATATGCAATTGCGAAGAGCATGGAGGATAGAGGCAAGTTTGTTCCGGGAGACGCTTCAGAAGCGAAGATCTCAGACAAGAGTCAAGACTCAAAGAATAAGCTAGAGAGAGGGATCATGATAGATGGTCCTGATCTGGTTGCTTTCGTTCGCAACAATGCTCCTTATGCTTGGGCTATACAGACGGGACGATATACACTCAATGATCTTGCATATGGGACAAGGACAAGCAATGAACTTCTTTGGAGTCCAATGCGCAAAGCAGGAGATCGTCTTGTCGATGTACTTGCAGACGATCTAATTAATCAAGCAAAGAAGGGATAGAATCATGGCTGACGTGAATAAGAGCGTAGAAATAACACTGCGCGCAAATCTCAAACAACTCGAATCGTCACTAAAAGACATACCTAATATGACTAAGAAGGAGGCCGTCGCGATGACGCGCGCATTGTCTTCTGAATTCAACAAGGCACAGAAAGCCGCAAAGAAAGCAGCCCAGGAAAGCAAGAAGGCAGCAAAGGCGACAAGCGCAGCATACGAGCAAAGTGGGAAGAAAGTCGGAGCATCGTTTGATAAGGTAGCACAAGAAGCGAAAGCATCAGCACACGAAATAAAGGTTAGCTTTGAGGATGCAGCAACAGGATCGAATCAACTTGCAGAAGGAGCGGAGACTCTTGGGACATCGATGGGAGCAGCAGATCTTGCAGTCAGTCGATTATTTCCGAATCTGGATTCAGGAGCAAAGAAAGCTCTGGAGATGGCAGACGGACTTGCAACGGCAGCAGAGCAAGCAATCAAAGGAGGTCCCGCGACAATGGCACTAACTGCCGCAGTCGTCGCAGGGACAGCAGCATACAATCTATATACACGATCAACACAACTGGCAGCAGCACAACAGAAGAGACTCGCGGAGGCACAGAAAGAAGCCAATGCCAAACTTGACGAGCAATTCTCTATTGTGCAAGGAATCACGGGAGATTTCAAAGATGCGAATAGAGAGTATCAACTTCTCACGGGACAGATCACGCAGCTTGAGTTTGATCTCGGATCGGCTCGGGATCGATCGACAGAAAAGACTCGGCAAGAGTTGGAGATCCAAGAGAAGAGAATCAAAGAACAAGAGAGACTTGTAACGATACTAGAAAAAGCAGAGAAAGGAACGTCAAGACTGACAGCAAAAGAGAGAGAGTTGCTCAATACAGCAATGTCTATCAGTGACAATGCACTCGTCAAGCAAGGTATTGATGCAGAAGGAGTCACAGCTGCACAAGCTCTTGTCAAGTTTAGAGGAGAGCTTCTTGGCAGACTCCAGAAGGAGAGAGACTTTGCAAATGCAATTGTCAATCGAAGAGAGCAGACATTGCAGGCAGAAGAGAGACTCATCGAAGCAAAAGCAGAATACAACAAAGAATCAGAAGCAGAAGAAGACAGACTTGAAAAGCTCGCAGAGATGGACGAAAGAAGAGAGAAGGCTCTTGCAAGGATGCAGCAGATCCAAGCAGTAGGACAATCTCTTGCAGACAAAAGACTTGCAGCAGAGGACAGAGCCAGACAAATCATTTTTAATACTCTTGATCCTATAGAGAAAGTGATCGGTTTGAATTCAGAGAGATTATTGCAAAATGAACGATTGCAAAAATCAATACAGCAAGAGATAGAGTCAGCTGAAAAATTAGCAAAGACAGACGCAGACAGACAAGCAGCTGCGCAAGTGCGCATCGAAGGAGAGCAGGCGATCGCTTCTTTGATAATGGAGAGACACGCAATAGAAAAAGAAGGAGAGCTAGAAGTCGCAAATCTAAAAGACGAGCTTGCAGAGAAAGAGAAGCAAAAGCAAAAAGAGATCTCAGACGAAAGGAAGAAAGATCTCGAAGATACAATTAAGAGTATGGAGCTGATGCAACAAGGGACAATCGGGACTTTTGCAAATACTATACAGACAATGACAACCATCGCAGAGGCGGCAGGCAATAAGAACAAGTCAATCATTAAGGCTCTCTTTGTTGCTCAACGAGTCGCAGCAGTCGGAGAGGTTGTATTTAATACAGCAAAAGCGATCACAGCAGCGCAGGCGTATCCTCCTCCCTTCAATGGACTCATGATAGCCAGTGCAACCGCAGCAGGAGCGGCACAAATGGCGAGCATTTTCGCACAGCAAGCTCCAACTTTTCACATGGGAGGAATGACTCCAGACGAGAGTATTGCTGTAGTCAAAGCAGGAGAAGCAGTGCTTGATCGATCAACCGTCGACAGACTCGGAGGAGAGCCAGGAGTCAACCGATTGCAAAATGGACAAAATGGATCTGCTGAGGTTATAGTCATGAATCCATACAAACACTTTGACCGATTTATGACAGACAGACAAAGAGGAGGATTATCTTCTCGCTCTGCACGTAGGGGATACTAATGGCAAACGTTACAGCAACATACTTGAGAGGCTTTCTTGTACCTCTTGCTCTTGGCTCTGATAATGTATGGGATGCTCAGAGCACATTCTCAACAGCAGACGAGAGAGCAGGAGATCCAGTACCACAACAAAATAGCGCAATGCAGCTAATCGCAAAGGGAAGACAAAGCGGAGCGTCTGATCTGACGGTAAAAACACAGAGTCCGGGCTTTGCAGGATATGGAGCCGGCTTTGTTTGGACGGACAATCAAACAAGCATCACATACGGACGAGATCCACAAAATAGTCTTTCCAGATTTCAGAATCTGCAATTCTCTTCTTTGTCATCAACACAGTACAAATCTCCTTCTGCTCTTGATACTGGAGACGGAGACTTGCTTGTCTCATACTTTAAAGACACGACAGCAGCGCATCAAATCATCGTCGATACTTGGGTACAAGATGACTCGAAGACAAGCGCAACTGTATATAGTGAGAGCGCAACAATAACAGGATACAGACTATTAACAGATATGTGCATTCTTCCCGATGGATCTTATCTTCTTGCACACATTGCAGGATCTTCGAGCTTTGTCAATGTCAAAACGCACGTATCAGAAGACGGAGCAACATGGACACAAAGATCAGACAAAGCATTACAGGACGAGATAGAGATCGGAGTCACAGCAGGAGCAACACACGATCCAAAGAGAATCCGCATTGCACAAGCGAACGGAGTTATCCTTCTCTTGATAGAAACAGTCTGGAATGACTCAGGAGCAACAAAAAGAAACCGTGTGATCCAATATGCAAGCACGGATCTCGGGGCGACATTCCGAAAAATCACAACGAATACAGAGATTGACGATCATTCTTTTCACAGCATCGATCTCTATGCAGACAAAGGACTATTCAGATTCTCGTACTATGGAGACAAGAGTCCTAATTATATGACGCTGCCTTCTGCATTTACTAGTGTTCACTCTATGCGCACAGCAGGAGCATTTATTGTTGTAGACTCTTCGATCTCCTGCAATGGTACAAACGACTACATGACAGACGGAGAGCTGTCAACATGGACAGATGAGGGAGCAAGTCATCATGTAATCGCGAGAGCATCTTCTATCGGTGCAGCAGACTTTCGAATCTATTGGAGTCAAGATGCTATTGAATGGAGGAAAATGGGAGAGGATATCAACGGAGCAGGACGAGCACTCAGAACCGGAGACTCCAACAGTCAGATCGAAAGAATCAAGGCTTTGTCTTGGACTGGTAAGACGGTTATTGTTGCTGAGTCAGACAGCACAGCAAACAATTATAGTATATGCATGCTCTCGTTTGGAGGATACTCGTCTGTGACTCTTCCCCCGGCAGCAAGAGACAATGCAGCAATTGCAGAATGGAATCGTCTTGCATATGGATATAACTATCCTGCCGTGGACATCTTCTCCAACTTTACAAACGTTTCAAAGACAGCTATCTCAGGAGGAGAGGCTCTTTCTTCGTTTGGAGTAGAGAACTCGAATAATGAGTTTTGGACTACAAATCCAACAACGTCAGGAATACCGACAGCAGACATCATTGACAAAGGATTGATCGTCAGTGCAAGAATTCAAAGAATGGACGGAGGGAACAACACGACAAACAACAGAGGAATACTTCTCAAGATTGACAATGGATCAAACGACTTTGAGATTGAAGTCCGAGTCTCACAGACGGAGATCAAAGTCCGAGACGTGAATGCATCTGCAGATGTTATCACAGTCGGCTCTTTGTCTCTCAATACAGTCGATCTCTTGATTGGATTGTCACGTACAACTGTCACAGTCTATTATCGTGACATAGACGCAGAGAGCAATCGGAGATCATGGATTGACGCAGGGACATTTAGCAGTCTTGCAGACGGAGGAGGATCGTCTGCTCTGCATCGGATAAGGTGGGGACATCTTGCATATTCTGGAGTCGGAACATTGGATACAACTTGGTCCAGTATCTCCATTGCACAAGGATTCCAAATATCAGAGCAGATCCACACATTCACAAATCCCGATGATCTTATGTTCCGTGCATATCCAACAGTAGAAAGATTCGCATGGATTGCAGACAATGTATTGATAACCACAGCAAACGGTCAGACATTTCTCGGAGATCAATACAAGATCACACCAGACTCGGACTTCTCAATCAACAATGTATTCTACTCATCAAGTCCAACTCCGAGAGTCACATGGAAAAGTACAGCCGTGACTTCTGGCAACGTTCCCGAGAACTTCATTGCTCTCAAGTTGGACTCCGACACTAGTGTGCATGTCAACGAATCTCTACCCAATGACATTCTCGGAGTACATCTTGCAGGATACAACTTTGTGCAAGGGAAAATTGAATACTACAGCTCTGGATCTTGGACTGTGCTCGATACATTTAATGCAGCGATAGAGAGCAAGTGTGCTGCAGACGGACGAACAATCCGAGGACATTCGAGCGCATCGAATCAACCATATTTTAAATATAACGAGTGTGCAGGATGGAGAGTCAAGATCCAAGTCGGAGCGGAGGACTTTACTTGGCGCACAGTGATCAGCAACTCAGAAGGCAAATTCGGAGGGACTCCGACAGGAACAAAGCAAGCCGTCCTTCTTCTTGACTCAGCTGTCAGCATACCAGGGACAAGTGCAGAAATATATCTTGTTCCGAATAGTATGACATTGCTCATTAATCTCAACGGAATAAAAGTCGAGGCTATCGGATTGCGCATTCCTGCACAGACTACGCTAGAGAAAGATTTCAGACTCGGACTCTTGCATGTTGGTTCTGTAGTCGTACCGGGCAAGCAGTATCAAAGAGGACGCACAATCACAATAACGTCAGGGACTGAAACAACAGAGACACAGTCAGGAGTGATCTATGCTCGTAACTATCGTCCTTCTCGTCGATTGTTCCGTCTTGCATGGACAGAAGGGATTGACATCTCCGAGATACAAGGTGATAATCCTGATCCTGATTATTGGATCGCAGACGCATCATCAGGACAGCCAATAGCAATAGCAAACGACGTTCCTGATCTTCTGCAAGGATTGCTCGATTATCTGCAAGGAGAGAAGACTCCGATCGTCTATCTGCCTTTGATTTCAAAGAGCACAAGTCCAAGAGAGCTACACAGAGAAAACGAGCAGGCTCTTGTCATGCTTGTCGGAGATGTGCAAGTCGAGAACGTGCTTGGAGACGAACTTGTTACAGACGGAGGAGAGCTCATGAGATGCGCAACGATTACCCTCCAGGAGATAGTATAATGCGCGTGTATCCTGTGACAGACTTTCTTGAGACGGAGATCTGCTTCCTTGCGGAGGTCGATCTCAAAGGGACAATATATAGATTTTCTTCTTTCCCTGTAGAGATTGCTTTGTCTTCTGGTGGCGTTGTATTCTTTCCGGGTCTTCTTGGAGATCCTAGTTTCACACAAGAGCTGCAAGAGATCGGACAGATAAAACTATCGACAAATAGCATATCAATGTCGCTCGTCTTTCCGTTCAACGTGGCAGAGCGTCAAATGCTTGGAAATGGTATAGAGAATGCAGTGATGACTCTGTCGTATATCACAATCAAGAGAGGAGTTGTACAGCAGACACATGAGGAGATTGTCGACTTCTTCCGAGGAGTGATCCGTGATCCTGTATACGGACATCCCAATGTAGAACAGGGATATGTAGAGTTTTCAGTAGAGAATGAAATATATGTCAATGATACAAGCTTACTAAGAGCAATCAACGGAGACTTGATTAGCTTCGATCATTTTCCTTTTACGACAGGACATTTTCAAGGAGCAGGAGACATTCTTGATATAGAATCTGATTGGATTGGGAGTCTTGTTAAATTTTCACTTGGCAAAAATATTCCTGCTGTTATTGGATCTCCGGGTAGGACTATTTTGATCAACGGTCAAGCGCTTGATTATCCGGGATCTCCTGGATACAGAGTCGGATCTCTTGTCAATATTGGCAATCCTACATTGTTCTTTCTTTTGATAGCTGGTCATTATTGTTTAGCTAATACAGTAACATTACAAGATAATGACGGGAATTTAGTATCATCAAAGGCAGTATTTAATAGTACAGGAGCAAGTGGACAGATTTTTGCATATGCAATCTTTGATCAAAATGAATTGTCATTCAGTAACCTACCAGAGGGACAAAAGTTTGAATATTATGTTCGTTGGACAGACGGAGGAGGAGCAATCAGTCCATATACGGGAGAAGAACTTTCAAAGGCCGGAGACTTTCTTCTTTGGTGCTTGGAGTCTTTGAAGATAGACTTTGATCGTCAAGCATTCGAAGCCGTCAGGCCTATACTAAATGAATATATTTTTGCAGGTTATATCAATGATCCGGGTATTAAAATATATGAGTTTGCACAAAAATACATAATTCCTTTTCTCCCTGTCACACTCAGCACAGGAGCATCAGGAGTCTATCCGATTATTGATCATCGAAATACAGAGAGATTCTCTTCTCCGAGAGCATCGATCACAACGAGTCCAGTCTTTGAGAGAATCTCTCCTGTGACTCCAAGACAGAGCGAGATTATTAATGATCTGGTTGTAAAATATGCAAGTGGATTCGAGTCTACAACAAAATTTAACGTTAATGTCTTGGGTGGTAATTTTGGAGCATATGAGTCTGTAGGGGGTTCTGAGTTTAAAGGGACCATATACATCAAAGCCAAACGTCAAACAGGAATAGAGACTCCATATGAGATCATATCTCCCTACTGTATCTTATCTCAGCAGATATACGGAGTGCAGAGCTCCACAATCGAAATCGATTATGTACACGACAGAGACACAGCAATAAAAATCGGACTGGACATCATCAGACGCAAGTCTCTTCCTGAGAAAGTTTGCACATATAGAGCTGCATTCTCTTTCGGATTCTTGTCTGTGGGAGACGTGATTGAGCTAACAGATCCAGACATCGGATTGTCACAAGCAAAAGTGCAGATTGTCGGCAAGACATACGACGGTGCATCATGGTTATATGATATAATGTATCAAGAGAATCCGATTGATAATCAAAGAGTGACACAATGAAATATATTAACTGGGGCCAGAATGAGCCTCCTATATTGAGCAGAGTCCAGAATCTCGGATACAAGATCTTTACGCAAAAAGAATACGACTTGAACATCATCGGAATCCGAAGTCAAGACAGAAGGCCGGGTCTCTTTGATGACGAAATCCGAGTATGCTACAAAGAAGGATTTGACTGGATAGAGGAGCGATACAAAGCAACCACAGATCCAAGTATAGAGCAGCACAGAAATCCAGACAATCCGAAAGGAGTCGCAGTGCTCAAGCCCGGACAATATAGAGGAGTCTACAAGATCGACAAGCACGGAGGGAAGTACTACGCGCTATGTCAACGAGGATCAGAAGTCACGGTCTATCGGGACAATAATCTCAATGAGCGCACAGACTATATCAACGAGGAGAGCGGATACTTCGGGATCAATCTTCACAGAGCACACTCTCACAAGGTTGTACAGTCGACACGGGCATACAGTCACGGATGTCAAGTGATACAAAATCCTGCGGACTTTATGCGCCTAATGGGACTCGCAAGATTGCAAGTCGGTATCGGATACGAATCTTTTACTTATACATTGATAGAGGCTACAGACGAGGAGCTTGATTAATGGATCCGTCAACATATCACGACCTTTGGGTCAACCTAGCTACAAACAGTCCTTTCCTTGGTTGGATGATATACTCGTATGTCACGACACAGAAAGACTTGAAGCAGACGCGCGAAGATTCCAAAACGGAGCTCCGTGAGCTGCGCACAGAAGCAAGAGAAGAAGAAGCCAGAATCCGAGATCGTTTTGAGTCTGTTATCAAAGACTTGAACAAAGACAGAAAGGTACTTGTGGAAGGTTTCTCGGGTCGCATCGATTCTCTGGAGCGAGGACAGAGAAAACTCTTTGCACTCCTGGAGCCGATGAAAGAGCAGATCCAAGAGATCAAGCTCAAAGAAGAACTCAAGAAGCAGCTAGACAAAGAGAGAGCGTAAGAAATAGCGAAATCTCCAGAAGAGACGATCACAGCAAGTAGCTCTGTTTAGCTTGTAATACAGCATATACGTCTGCAATACGTCAATTCTTGCTCTGTGTCCAGAAGACCATCCAAAATAGTCTCGGATTGAATCCATGCTGACAGACTCCAGATTGTGCAGATGCTCAAGAGACAGAGTCACAGTATCAATCATTCTTCTGTCATAGCGTGTTTTGATGCTATTTCGGAAGCATGTCTCCGAGACAAAGTCCTCATCGAATCGTACATTGTGACCAACAAGAATACATCCTGATGTCAGCTGCGCAACTCGAGACATAACTTGATCAACATCTGGAGCATCAGACCATTCTTTTTCATTGTATCCATTGATTAACAATGCTTTTGGCTCTGCATATTGGATTCTTTTTGGTTTGATCTTGCTTGTATAGTTTGTCATGCCGTGAATCGGACAGACTTTGATGATTGATATTTCTATGATCTCATGTAGCTGAGAGTTGAGTCCTGTCGTTTCGACATCAATAAATGCTAATGGCTTTCTCATTATTTTTCTCTTTTTTGTTTACAGGTTGTAACCAGTATGATAACATTAGAAAGTCCACAAAGAAAGGACACAAAAAGGAGACTACAATGAACTACACTACACAACAATTTCAAGATGCTGTTATTGCTTTCGACATGCTCGAAGACTTCCATACAATCGGGACAGAGACAGGAGTCTCTCTTGCGTACAAAGGAGAGATCACAGGAGCATATGACAATCTTTATGAAGCAATGACAGACGCTATTGAGCACTCAGACTTTATCATCAGCAATCAAGAGATACTCAATCAAATGCTCAGTGCAGAGCCAAAGCCAAAGAAGAAGCAGAAGACTCTCTCTCTTCCTAAGCATATCAGTTATTCTCTCGTCGTTCAGCCAGAGCGAAAAATAGTATTGTCTTATTCTGGAGTAAAAGTATCACTTGAAGAAGCAGAGTCAATCATTGACTTTCTCTTCTCTTTGTCAGGCAGCAGATACAGAAAGCCTATGGGACAATGGTTTGATAAAGAAGACATCTATCCAAATATTAAGAAGCTAATCAGCAATGGATCAATAACCAAAATACAAGCTAAATATATCTGTATGAATCATTGTTCAGAATATGTATGGAATACAGAAATCGCAGCATAGGAGACACAATGAAAATACAGATTAGTCCAAAGATGATCGCTCTCATGGTACAGAATGCCAAAACGAGCGAAGAGATCCAAGCAGTACACGATCTCGTCAAAGAGTCAGCTCATCCGTATCAACTCGGATGGATACTGGAGCAGAAGATCAAGAAGATCAGAGAAGAACAACAACAACAGGAGACAAAGAACAATGACTAAAACAATGGTAACAGTTTACTATCCAAATGGAGAATTACAAGTATTTGAAAAAGATGATCCTATGCTTGTTAATGCTTTATTGTATAAATACGCAAAAATAGGTGTCGTTACAGATATACCAATGCAACAACAGGAGACAAAGAAATGATTGATTATGTAAACACCAAAGAGAAGTCCTTTGCAGATTGGCTCTCTCAGACAATGACAGACAATGAACTTAACGCAAGCCAGCTCTCTAGAGCAATCGAAGTTAACCGCAGCACAATCTCGTTGTGGCTATCTGGCAAGAGACTTCCTTCTTGCTCTCTACGTGTTCGACTTGCTGAGTATCTCTCGGGACTAGGTATCGACGCATTCAATCCGATGATCAGAGAAATACTTTGGAGAGTGCATGTCTCAGAATGGAGAGCATCATGAGCCGGAGACAATTTAAGCAGAGTCTACTTCCAACAAAAGCTCCTGAGAAATATACAAAGCTACCAAAGAGAAAAGCGAACAATCGCAGATGCTCGAATCTGCAGAAGTTTCTCCTCAGAATGAAGAAGGACGCAGGATCAAGATACTCCGATCAAGATCTTGCAGACGCATGTGGAGTCAAAATCAAAAGCATTCAGCTCTGGTTTTATGGTCGACCATTCGGAGCACTATCAGGAGAGAGTATTGCAAGATACTTTGCTCCTCTTGTTAATATACGACTTCCGGAGCTAAGAAAGCAAGTCGAAGAAGTCCGACTGCAAGCATGGAGGGATCAATGATTCCGATCGTATCCGATGACATCAAAAAGAAGTCTCTGGACGTTGGCATCATCGACATCAAGCACGAAGATCAGACGATTGCAGGCATACAGTATCGCGTATCGATTGCCGATGTGCTGTCCTCGCGTGATACCGTCTATCGTGTCACGACATACGAGGAGCCGGAAGGACTGAGAGACTTTGCAGTCTGTCTTTGCAAAGGAGCATACTTCAAAGGAATCTGCAAGCATATCTATGCAGTGCTTTGCAGGTCAAGAGGAGAATCGATATGATAGTATACATCGAGCCTATTGCATGTCCTCGTCCAAGAGTGACCAGACAAGGGAGGGTATATTATCCCGTGAAATATAAAAACTGGATCAAAGACATGAGAGGCAGACTTGCAGACATGACAGTCCCAGAAGGAGCACTGCATGTCGAGCTAACTTTTATTGTCAAGCGTCCTCAGAGACTACGAAAAGGAGAGAGAATCATACACAGCAAAAGACCAGACCTTGACAATATGGTCAAAGCTGTACTTGATGCGCTACCTATTCCTGATGATGCTGTTGTATGCAGTCTCACAGCAAAGAAATTCTATGCAGCGTTCGGAGAAGATCCACAGATCGACATCTTGATCAGCAGCGCAGAAAATAAAAAGAGCATCGGATAAAACAGATCCGATGCTCCAAAAACAACACAATGCACAAAGAAACAAAGAAACAAACAAACAATTGGAGAATCTATGCGCCTACACACTATAACCGCTTTCCCTAATATACGTCAACCGGATCGACAAATTAAACTTGCTTACTCATGGACGAATCTCTGTCGATTCTTGGGACAGAACCGAAAGCCAGTAGAAAAGATTAAACAAGGAGCTTGGAGTCCTGCTTCTTTCGTTGGCAAGAGATCAAACGAGAACGTGACGAAGTTATCATGTCTCGTCCTTGATATAGACGATTCAATCACGACAGGACAAGCAGGATCTAATCTCATGGTACGAGGAATCAAGAGCTATATACATACCTCTGTCAGTCATGATATGAATAATGATCGATTCCGCATTGTACTTCCTCTTGCAAACGATGTACCAGGGGAACAATGGACATTCTATTTTCGTGCTCTTCGTACTTGGTTCAATGAAGTATTCGGATTTGTAGAGAATGCCGTCTTTGATGAGAGCGCAAAGGATGCAGCAAGAGCATATTATGTCGGCTATCACACGGATCATTTTTGGGAGACTCACACAGAAGGCAATGTCCTAGACTGGGAAAACAGAGCCAGAGACGAAGAATCAAAGTTTAAAATAGAGATGGAACAAAGACGAAAAGAGCAAGAAGAGAGACTCAGACGAGCAGAACAGAATCGAAAGAAGCTCGGGAACAATGTATCATTCTCGGACAAAAGAAGATATATGTATGACGTTCTGCGCAACGATGCAGGAGCCAGAAGAGAGTTCGCTCTATGGCTCGGATCGACAATCAAAGGAGGCAAGGCAGGAGAGCGTGCTGTCCTCTGGTCTTGTCCTCAATGCGCAAAGAATGACTGCACATTCTTCTACATCGATCCAACTAGATACCCGAGCGCATACTGCAATCATCGAAAGAATTGCAACTGGAAAGAGTCGGTAGGATACCTTGCAGAGATCAACGGCTACACAATATAAACAAACAACACAACAGGAGACTAACATGTCAAACACACAAAGATTACACAATCAAGACGCGCGTATTGTCGCACTGCAGAATCTCGGCTTTGAAATCCGAGTCAGACGCACAGACTCAGGAGATAGAATCTTGTCGAATCTGTTCAACGTTACGCAGCTGCTTCGACACTATCCTCTCTTTCAGAATCGCGCCCGGTACGATGACTTTGCGCAGATGGTATTTTGGGAGAATGAGCAGGGAGTGAACGAGCGCATCTCAGACTATCACATTGACTCTATCCGATTGGAGTGTGAGGATCGTTGGGGTGTTGCTTTTACTGCAGACAAAGTATGGAGCGCAGTCGAGCTTGTAGCAAAAGAAAATCGATACAATCCGATACTGGATCACTTCGAATCTCTACGCGGTCAGTGGGACCCAAAGAAGCATCCTAGACGAGCACACAGATTCCTGATCGACTATCTCGGAGCAGAAGACACAAAGATAAATCAATCATACTCGGCTCGCTTCTTATTGTCTGTCGTAGCTCGTGCATATGCAACAATACAGCATCCTGTCAAAGTCGACACGACTCTAGTATTATACGGAGGACAGGGAATAGGAAAGAGCACAGCACTAGAGGCTCTTTGCTTCTCCGATGTGCTCGGGTCTGTGTACTTCGGAGACTCAGAACTGAGTATGGACAAGTACAAAGAAGCGGTCCAGTCTATCCAGGGAAAACTAATCTATGAGATCCAAGAGCTGGCCAGACGATCAAAGTCTGTCGAAGTCGAGAAGGCATTCCTCACAAGAAAGATTGACGATGTCCGTCTTCCATACAAACGAGCAAACGAAAAATTTGCACGTCGTACTGTCTTTGTTGCGACTACCAACAAAAAGAACGTCTTGCATGATGCAACCGGCTCTCGTCGCTTCTGGTGTGTGGACCTTGGCAAGAAGAAGATCGACATTGCAAAGCTCAAGCAAGATCTATCTCTGATCTGGTCTGAGGTCTTGTATCACTATGATAGAGGCGTGCAGCACTACTTGACAGACGAAGAAGAAGAGATGAGACAGCAGAGCGCGCAAGACTTCACCGATCCGCATCCTTTGACCGGTGCAGTCCTTGACATTGCCGAGCGTCTGACGGCTCCTATAACGACAGCAAGGATCATCGAAGAGCTATACAGTAGTCCAGACTTGACCAAGGACTCCAACAAGCATCTGGACAAGAGCACACGACAGAATCAAAACATCATCAATGACATTCTCTTGTCTCATGGCTTTGAATATGGCAGAAGAAAGTCTTCGATGTCTGATCGACGTGTTCGAGGTTGGTGGCCTCCTTCCAAGTAAAAAGTGGACGTCCAACTTTGCGTCCACTATTAAAATCGTCAATAACCTCGGTATATCCGGGGTTTTTTTATTGTGTCCAAGAAAGCCCGGGCTTTCTCTATAAACTTTATAATTACTTTTTCTCAGAAAGATTTGAGAAAAAAGAGTGGACTTCGTGGACGCGCATCGAAAAGGTAGGAACAACCTATATTATCAAAGATTCGAAAACGTGGACGCAAGTGGCCAAAGGTGGACGCGTCCAACTTTCGACCAAAAAAAGCAATAAAAATGCATTATTTTGTTGACGCATCGAAAACAATCGGTCATATTGTTTACATGATGCAAACAAACACAGGAGAACATCATGACATTCTACACATGGAACACAAAGAAGAATCAAAACAATACATACTCATACATTGTAAAAAAAGTTACAGATACAGAAACAACAATAGAAAAGATCGGAGCTTGCAAGACGAGAGCAAAAGCGAAGACAAAAGCGATTCAGTGGAAAAGATACCTATCAGCAAACCAATAACAACAGGATACGACATCATGACACAGCAAAACAACAATCAAGAATCTATGATGATGCAAGACGTTCTACATATAGGCAGTGAATATTATCAGGTCTTTGGAGAGTTTTTTGAAAAGAAGCTCGTGAAAGTAGGAAGCAGCAGATACATAATTATCACAACAGACGGAGTCACATTGAGAAGCATCGAAGACTGGAACGAATACAAAAAAGACATTCCTGAATTTTTTACAATCGAATCACTTGCACAACTACACAAATAACAACAGGAGAACAATCATGATCAACATAAAACAACTAGTATACAAAGCACTATCCGGAGACGAGAGATCATATCGTCAGCTCGTCACGCGATACGGGAAAGTAACAACAGCAGAACTTCTTGCAGCCGGGAGTGCACAATGCAGACAATAATCGAACTCGGACAAGCTGCGCGTCCTATCATCATCATATGTATGACAATCGGAGTATTATTTTCACTTCCTGTCCTTTTATCACTTGCCGACACAGACAAAGATGATTAAGTATATAAATACTTTGACACACTAAAAGCTCCGACATCTTGACTTGCTCGGAGCTTTTTTTTTGTGTTACAATGTCCTCGTCTCGGAGGAGCAGACTATGAGAGCAGAACTGCACATATTGACGAGAAGACTGACCGCTCTGACAGCTGCAATAAAACGACAGGAGCAACTCGGAATCATAGACGAGAGGAAGCTTGCACTCGTGGAGATATATGTCGAGCTTGTCGGAATGCTCGTACAAGTATTGCAAGATCATGGAGACTCTGATCAGGTTTGATTCTGTGCTCTGATCTCAAGTATTGATTGATATGTAAAGAAAAAAGCGAACTCTTTACATATTACTTTTTCTTTTCTATCCTGCGCAGTGTAGCAGATACCCAACGACGTCCGACAGATCCTCCCCACAAGGCCCAAGCAATCGATGCTTTGCTTGTTCTGTCTTGTCGTGCTTTCTTCTCTCCTGGAGACTCAGCATGACGAGCAAACCAAGCACGCATCAAGATCATCTGTTGCTCGTCGATTGCTCCGCTTGCCAGACGTCGAGCGGTTCTCATTCCTGTTCCGGGCACTCTCTTCTTTCCTTCGTCTTTGTATGCAGCTCTTCGTGACATTGGCAGACTCAGATTGTAGTCAATCGCTCGTTGTGCAATCTTGACTATATTCTGTGGGACTTTGTATTTTGGCATCTTTTCCTCATTTTGTTGCACATTCTATATCATATCGGTATAATTATAGCAGTAAAAGGAGCGGAATATGTACAAACCTATGCGAAAAGCAAACGTGAAGAAGATGATCAAGAACACCAAGAAGAAGAAGCCGAGCAAGCCCAAGAGAGGGACTCGGACTGCAACGAGTAAGAAGAAGAGCAAGAAGTGAGCAGAGCAAAGAAGAACAGAAGCATCGATGAGAATCGCGCGATCTCTCAAAGAGTCGACGAACTGAGAATGCAAGGACTCAACAAGGAACGAGCGACAGCAGCAGCGTTCCGTATGTTCAAAGATGGCGAGCTAACGATCCGAGTCGATAACGTCAGAGCAGTCGGAAAGAAGACGGCTCAAGACGTAGCGATAGAGAAAGCTGTGATTGCTGCAGCAACTCGACTCCGACAGAAGGCAGAGCAAGCCAAGAAGAGAATGCAACGAGCAGAGCTTCTTGCACGTCGTGCCAAGCTCAAAGCCAAGAAGACAGGAGAGCCAGAGACAGCGCAAGAATTAGAGTCCAGATTGCGCACAGAACCGATTGCAAGGACGATTCCAAAGCTACGACGAAGACAAATCTAGTCCATGTGTCTAGTTACACCCCCCCCGCATCTCTC
>Ga0181391_1000059_pt1 | contig 29512 bp, 50 predicted proteins | sample 14SPOviralmetaG_FD_130080 | JGI IMG/M metagenome (GOLD analysis project Ga0181391, IMG submission 130080) | Marine viral communities from the oligotrophic San Pedro Time Series (SPOT) site, San Pedro Channel, CA, USA - 14 SPOT_SRF_2010-08-11 | ecosystem: Environmental > Aquatic > Marine > Strait...
AAAAAATACTCTGATGTTTATTTGTTTGACAATGGTGATCAAATGCTTCTTGCTATTGAAGACCCAGAATATCCTAAATGGTTAGATCCAGAAGGTGTTCCTTGTTATGTTACAGACTCGGTAAGTCGTTAATAAAATATGTTTAACCTAGGTATTCATGGTTCTCACAATGCAACACTTGTATTGTCCTATGAAAGTGAAGTTTTAGAAGTAGTAGAACTTGAGAGATTTATCTCTCATAAAAATGCTGCTCTATATTTTTATGAGAATCCTCCTCGCAGAACTGAGTATGTGAGAGAGATTAGTGAATACTTTAAAACAAAGTATAACTTCACTGAATACGATGTAGTCATTGCTAATTCAATGCCTGAAGAAGTATTCCCTTGGAAAGATGTATTTGGTAATGCCGATATTGAGTATTGTGATCATCACGTTGCTCATGCTTGCTCTGCCTTCTATCAGTCACCATACAATGAAGCACTAGTTGTTTCTTTTGATGGTGGTTCTGATGAGGGTTTTTTTAATGTCTATACCATTGAGAGAGGTGAAGACCCAGTAAAGTTGTATTCTGGTAAGAAAGATTATGCTGTCTCTTATATGGCAGCTGCTCATTTCATTCCTGCTATTCGCAACGAAGATGATATTTACAAAGGTAATCTAGTTTATCCTGGTAAATTGATGGGTTATGTTGGTTATGGTAAATATCGTGCTGATATTGCTAATAAGTTGATTCAATTTTATGAATCAAATACTTATGATGATGTTCCAGATGCCGTCTGTAGATTTGTAAAAAAGTTTGGACTAGAAGACTGGTCTGAACAATTTGGATTACAGTTTGCACAAGACATTGCAACAACAAATCAAATTGTATTTGAGAAGTTGTTCAGGGAAGAGATACAACCATTTCTAGATAAGTATCCAGAGTTACCTTTGGTTTTGACTGGTGGTTGTGCATTGAATATTATTAACAATACTAACATTGCACGTGAACGTGAACTGTATGTACCACCAAATCCCAGTGATTGTGGTATTGCTTTAGGAGCATTACTATCTCTTGTTAGACCTGGTTATCAAATTGATGTAACTTATGCTGGTTCTCCCGTATGGGATAGAATGAATATAGGTAGACATCTACGTGAAAGAACATCATGGGCAACTAATGCTAAAGAAATGGCAGAGATTATTTCTGGTGGTGGTATTCTTGGTGTAGTTCGTGGTGGATCTGAACATGGTCCTAGAGCACTCGGGAATAGAAGTCTCTTATGTGATGCGACTAATCCTGACATGAAAGATATTATGAATCTTGATGTGAAGAATCGGGAATCGTTTAGACCTTTTTCTCCTATTGTAAGACTTGAAGATTTAAACAAGTATTTTGATTGGGAGAAGGAGTCTAGACATATGTCCTTTTCACCTGAAGTAAGACCAGAGTATCGTAAATTACTATCTTCTGTTACTCATGTAGACGGAACTGCAAGAGTTCAAACAGTTACTAGAGATCAGAATGAATATATCTATCAGATCCTAGGTGAACTAGATACTATGACTGGTCATGGAGTTCTACTCAATACTTCTTTTAACGTAGCAGGTAAACCAATCCTGAATACATATAAGGAAGCATTTGAAGTTCTTGATGCAAAACCCATAACTGGGTTACTTTTAGAAGATTACTATTTTCCAAAATGAATCACGTAGATAAACCATGGGGTTGGTATAAAGATCTTGAAAGACATCATAATGTGGTGATTAAAAAGATTTATGTTAAGCCCTTCAAGAGAATTTCTCTTCAAAAACATGCTCATAGAGACGAGTTTTGGTATATTCTTTCTGGTTCTGGGGAGGTAATTGTTGGTAATGAAAATTTACTAGCAAATCCAGGTGTATCTTTTATTATTGGTAGAGGTGAAGTTCATAGAATTACAGCAAAGTCTGATGGTATTACTTTCCTAGAAGTTCAAGAAGGTGAATGTAGAGAAGATGATATTGTCCGTTTAGAGGATGATTATAATAGAGTCACGGATGGACTGTAACAGAACTGGTGGAGTCAATTTTGACCCTATTAGGTTTCTTGTTTCCTTAAAAAACAAGTGGCGAGCCTGCAAGACCCTGAGGGAATCTTTCCCTCTTTTTTTATTCTAAATATTACATGACGTTTAAATCAAATTAACATGGCATACAAAGGACAAGCAGCAAAGTCTGCAAGTGGTGCATCTATGTCAAAGTATGACGTAGAAGTCGAAGCAAGACTAACAGCACTAGAAACAGAATCACATACAAAACCAACTGGTGCTACTGCAGCAAAGGTTGAAGAAAGACTATCTGCTTTAGAAGCAAAAGCACACACACCTTGCACTGGTGGTGGTAAAGGTGCTAAAGTAGATGCATCAAAACTTCCTGCAATGCCTCCTAGAAAATCAACTCCTGATACTAAGAGAATTGATGCACTAGAAGCAAAAATTGAAGCACTAATTGCACAACTTTCCTGATGACTTATGTCAATTGAATTGATTCCTTTATTTTCTGTCCCTGTTATTAAATTTAAGTTTAGTAAGCATAGCAATTATAACTTCCCAACCATCGAAAGGAAAGAACGTATTCCTGATGGGTGGGAACTTTCGCTTAATAGTACTTATCCAGAGATAGAAGATCATGACTCATATGTTTCTCCTCTTGTTAGAGACACTATGGAAAATGATCTATTCAATGATGTGCGAGCAGTCTTGAAAAGACTTGATATATCTTATGACAACATCTTTATGAAGGATTTTTGGTATAATATTTACCATGAAGATCAAGGACAAGAACCGCATGACCATCTAGGAAATGCTGGAGACCCAAATTCATATTGGTCATGTATCTATTATAATAGAGGAGCAACACCAACAAAGTTTCATAATGCTCATAGATATATGAAACTATGTCAACCAATTCATATTGGAGAAGATTCTCCACTGTATGATATGTACGTTGATATGCATGATCAAGAAGTAGATGATGGAGATGTAATTTTATTTCCACCCTGGATGGTTCATGAAGTTGTTCCTCAGAAGAGAGTTGATGAAATGAGATTGACATTTACATTTAATATAGGATATAATCATGAGTAATGCGAAGAATAAAATGAAGACAGCATTAATTACTGGTATCACTGGACAGGATGGTTCTTATCTTGCCGAGTTGCTACTTGAAAAGGGATATATGGTTCATGGTATTGTTAGGAGAGCATCTCTGATTAATACTGCTCGTATCGATCATATCTTTGATCATGAACGAGTTAAGTTGCACTATGGTGATCTATCTGATTCCGCAAATATTGTTCACATCCTTCAGAAATGTAAACCTGATGAGATTTACAATCTTGCTGCACAGAGTCATGTGAAGGTATCTTTTGAGATGCCTGAGTATACTGGTAATGTTGATGGTTTAGGAACACTTCGTATCCTTGAGGCAGTTCGTATTTTGGGTATGGAGGAGAAGTGCCGTATCTATCAAGCATCAACTTCTGAGATGTATGGTCTTGTTCAGGAATCTCCTCAGACTGAGACTACACCCTTCTATCCACGTTCTCCCTATGGGTGTGCAAAGGTTTACTCCTATTGGATCACAAAGAACTATCGTGAGTCCTATGGAATGTATGCTTGTACTGGAATTTTATTCAATCATGAATCACCTCGTCGTGGTGAGACCTTTGTAACTCGTAAGATTACTCGTGGTCTTTCTCGTATTTCTGTTGGAGAGCAGAAGGTTCTCTATCTTGGAAACCTAGATGCAAAACGAGATTGGGGACATGCAAAAGATTATGTCCGTGCTATGTGGATGATGTTGCAGCAGGATGAACCTGATGACTTTGTAATTGCTACTGGCAAGCAGTATTCTGTTCGTGAATTTGTGGAGAAGGTTGCTCCTTACTTTGGAATTACAATTGAATGGGTTGGTGAAGGTGATGATGAAATTGGTATGGATAAGCATACTAGAAAAACAATTATTGCAGTCCATCCTAAATATTACCGTCCTGCCGAAGTTGAAACTCTTCTTGGTGATCCAACCAAAGCAAAAGAGAAACTAGGATGGGAACCTGAAATTTCTTTCGATGAACTAATTGAGGATATGTGTATCTATGGACAATGATTCCAGAATTTTTCTTGCTGGTCATAATGGTTTAGTTGGATCAGCAATTCTTAGAAAATTAAAGAAGGAAGGATATAATAATGTTATTCTTGCCGATAGATCAGTTGATCTTAGGAAATATAATGAGGTAAGTTCATTTATTAGTGAATCACGACCAGATTATATTATCTGTGCTGCTGCAAAAGTTGGTGGTATTCTTGGTAATAGGGATTACAAAGCAGAGATCATCTTCGATAATCTAATGATTCAATCGAATATGATTGATCTGGCATGGGATTGGAGAGTTAAAAAACTTCTTTTCCTAGGGTCATCTTGTATCTATCCAAAACATGCTCCGATTCCAATTAAAGAATCTTCTCTATTGACTGGTCCTTTGGAACCAACGAATGATGCTTATGCAATTGCAAAGATTGCTGGTATTAAGATGTGTCAGTCATATCATGAACAGTATGGATGCAACTTTATTAGTGCAATGCCTTGTAATCTATATGGACCTGGTGATAACTTTCACCCAGAAAAGTCTCATGTTCTTCCTGGAATGATTCGTAGATTCCACAAAGCAAAGGAAGAAAATCTACCAACAGTAACTTGTTGGGGTGATGGATCACCTTTACGTGAGTTTTTACATGTGGATGATCTTGCGAGTGCATGTATACACTTGATGAATAACTATGATGATCCTCAGCAAATTATTAATGTTGGAACAGGAATTGAAGTTTCAATTAAAGAACTGGCAGAGACCATTGCTGATGTAGTAGGATATGAGGGTCTCATTATGTGGGACACTGAAAAACCAAATGGAACTATGCGTAAAGTAATGGATACTTCCAGAATCAAAGCAACTGGATGGGAACCAAAGGTTAGTTTGCGTGAAGGTATTGAGTTTACTTATGCTTGGTTTGTTGATTCCATGGGTGGAATTAGAGGCATGGATGATGAAGTGAATGAAATACTTAAAAAAAATTGTTGTGAAGGGTGTGGTGGAGAATGAAATCAGCATTAGTATGTGGAGCAGGTGGATTCATCGGAAGCCACATGGTTCGTCGTCTTAAGAAAGAAGGATATTGGGTTCGTGGAGTCGATCTAAAGTACCCAGAGTTTTCAGAAACAGAAGCAGATGAGTTTATTATTGGTGATTTGACTGATGATGCATTAGCATTGAATGTTTGTAATCGATCCTTTGATGAGATCTATCAGTTTGCTGCTGACATGGGTGGTGCGGGTTATCTCTTTACGGGTGAGAATGATGCAAATATTATGCACAATTCCGTTCAGATTAATTTGAATGTTTTAAGAGCAGCATCAATTACTTCGATTGATACTACAAAGATTTTTTATTCATCTTCTGCTTGTGTCTATTCAGAACTCAACCAGGAGGATGTAAATCACATTGATACATCTGAGGCAAGTGTATATCCTGCACAACCAGACTCTGAGTATGGGTGGGAGAAACTATTCAGTGAGAGACTGTATTTTGCCTTTGCGAAGCAGTATGATATGGATGTAAAGGTTGCTCGTTATCACAATGTATTTGGTCCTGAGGGAACTTGGACTGGTGGTAAGGAGAAAGTACCTGCTGCTATGTGCCGTAAGGTTGCAGAGGTTCCTGAAGTTGGTGGACATGTTCAGGTTTGGGGTAATGGAGAACAGACTCGTTCTTTCCTATTCATTGATGAATGCATTGAAGCAACATATCGTTTGATGCAATCCGATTGGAGTGGACCAGTTAATATTGGTTCTGAAGAGATGGTTAGTATCAATGACCTTGTAGATATTGTTTCTAGTGTTGCTGGAAAACCAGTTCGTAGAGTTCATAAGATTGATGCCAATTGTATTGGTGTAAAGGCACGTAACTCAAACAATGATTTGATTCGTAAGATGTTAGAATGGGACTATACAATGTCCTTAAGAGATGGTATTGAAATTACTTACGATTGGATTAGTACACAAGTTCGGGAGTCTAATAAATGTTCTTAGTAGCAACTACACGGTCAGTATTATATGTCCGTGAAGATAATGTAGTTACTCCTGTGGATCGTGGTAAAGGTCTTTACTTTGGACTAGCAAAAAGTTTTGGTAAGTATTATGTTGCTTGCCGTAATAGTGATCCAACTCATACTAATACTTTTATTCCACCAGAAGAAGAATCTGGTGATATTATGGTCTTAGATAATAAACTAAGGTCTGAAGCAATTATTGAACCAGAAGATTTTAAATTGCAAGATCTTCATGGTATTGGATTCTGGTCTGGTAAACTTCTCTGCACATCAAGTTATGGTGACTACATTGCAATCTATGATGGTGAGAAATGGGATCGTTGGCAACCGATTCCACCAAGAAGGAATTGTAGTTATCGAGATAGTCATCATCTAAACACTGTTTACGGTACTGACGATCGTTTATATATCCTTGCACACAACTGGGACAACGGTAGTTATATTCTTGAGTTCGACGGTATTGGTCAACCACCAAGACAGATCTATAATAATATGGGTATTCAGTGTCATGATCTGTGGAGTTATAAAGGTGACATCTATACTTTGAGTTCTAAGGAAGGATTCGTAAGATCTACTGGTGGTTTTGCAAAAGATCTAGGTGGATGGGTACGTGGTTTTGCTCATGTAGATGATCATTTCTGGGTAGGTGTTTCACCCACAGCAAAGAGAAGTGATCGTGCATTTGGTGATGGTATTATCCGTAAGTATGATGAAGATTGGAATCAAGTTAGTGAACTCGTTTTAGAAGACGAGGGTCAAATTTTATCAATCCTTGACATTGGACGCAAGGCATCAAACCCACAATTAGCAATGATATGAATTGTAATGATTAAAGTAAAATATCAGATTAAAGAGTATTCAAATACGACACTCTTTAAATTCTTTAAAACTGAAGAGCAAGTAGAAATGTTTAAATCTCAAAACCCACATTATATTTTTGAAAGACCTTTGGAGTAAATGATATGAAGATTTATATTTGGGGGCACAAACTCCACGAACACACTCACAGTTATATCCATAGTTCTTATTACAAAGCATTTGATTATCTTGATCATGAAGTCTATTGGATTGATTCACGAGATGATCTAAGTCAGTATGATTTTAGTGATTCCGTCTTCTTTACAGAAAATTTTGTAAAGAATGGAATGCCACTTCGTAATGATTGTAAGTACATTACTCATCATATCGATACCAAATATCTAACCGATGCTGGTGTTCCCTATGAGAATGTTTTGAAGTTGGGAAACTACTTGCCAAGTTTGGAGGTTCATGAAAAAGTAGATCACTTGGCATATTGGGATGAATCTACTCGTACTCTTTATCAACCTTGGGGAACAGACTTACTACCTCATGAAATTGATGAGAATAATCCTGCAAAGTTTGACAGGAATAAAAGAGAGTTAAACTATATTGGAATGCTTTATGAGCAAGGACCTTGGTGGGCACAATCATTTGCAGATATTATTTGGAATAAAGACAATGTAGCATTCAAAGTCTTTACACAAAATGCATCCGATGAGGAGAATAGGAACCTAGTTAGATCTTCATTCTTATGCCCAGACTTTAGAAGTGATTGGCACTTGCAATGTGGGTATATTCCGTGTAGAATGTTCAAGAATATTAGTTATGGTAGAGTAACTGGAACTAATTCACCATCTGTAAAACGTGCATTTGGAGATTATGTTGCATACGGTGGTACACCAGACACATTATATTCAAATCTACTAGAAGCAGATGCTGGTGGAAATATAGACATTAAAGAAGCAATGCTTTTTGTCAAAGAAAAACATACGTTTATTAACAGAGTCAACACTATCTTGAAGTTATTATGATCGGTTTTAATCATCTAGGTCAGCACGGAAGACTTGGAAATCAAATGTTTCAATATGCTGCACTCCGTGGTATTGCTGCAGCACATGATTATGATTTCTGTATTCCCCAATCAGATTTTGTAGATGAGTGGAAGGATCATCAGTTGTTTGAAACTTTTAAACTCCCGCATAATAATAATCGTGGGTATCAACTTCAACCAGATTATTATCAGGAAAAGCAATTTCATTATGACCAGGAGTATGTAGATAATTGTCCTGATCAGATTTGCCTATTTGGATACTTTCAAACTGAAAGATATTTTGAAAATATTACTGACAGTATTAGAGAAGACTTTACTTTCCATGATGAGATTGTAGAGACTTGCACTGAATTTATTGGACAAGTAGATAATCCTCTTGCACTTCATGTTCGTAGAACTGATTATGTTTCTAAGGCAGCAGATCATCCACCATGTAGTGCTGAGTACTATCAAGAAGCATTGAGTAAGTTTGATGATGATCGCAGTGTAATTGTATTCTCCGATGATGCTGAATGGTGTAAGGAACAAAGTATCTTCTCTGCAGATCGTTTCATGGTTGCTGAAGGAAATGATAATCGTTATGATCTATGTTTGATGTCTCTATGCAAAGACTTCATTATTGCTAACTCTTCTTTCTCATGGTGGGGTGCTTGGTTGGCAAATCGTGGAGGAGTAGTTGCTCCTGCTCGGTGGTTTGGTGAAGGATATACTGCAAAAAATGATACTCGTGACATTGTTCCTAGTAACTGGTTGAAAGTATGATTGATCTATCCGTTGCTATTCCTACCTACGAAATGGGTGGTGTAGGACCAGACTATCTTAGAGAACTATTTGAAAGTATTGCAAAGCAAACATTCAAGAATTTTGAGGTTTGTATCTCAGATCATTCTAAGGACGATTCTACTCTTGAAGTATGCGAGGAGTATTCTCAAGACTTTACTATTCAATATTTCAAGAATGTAGAAGATCGTGGCAATGGTCCAGCAAATACAAACTCTGCAGTTGATATGTGTTCTGGTAAATATACCAAACTCATCTTCTCCGATGATCTTTTTATTAATGAGAATGCTTTCGATATCATTGTTAGAACACTTGGAGAAACTGATTGTAAGTGGTTATTCAGTGGGTTCAAACATACATCAGATGGCAGAAATTTTGTAAGACCCATGATTCCTAGATGGTGTGATATGATGTTAGAGGGTAGAAACCTTCTTGGTTCACCTTCTTGCGTTGCATTTGAAACTGAGAGTTTTGTGGGATTTGATTCTAAATTAAAATTGCTAATGGATACCGACTTCTATCACAGAATGAAGTGTCAAAATGGTGATCCTGGATTAGTTGAACAATACTTAGTTGCTAATCGTGAACACCCAAATAGAATTAGTTCTTCTAATGTGGACTACAACTATCGATTTGATCATCCAGAAGGATCATGGGTTGTAAATAAAGAGGAATTGGATTACGTTTTAGAAAAAAATAAAAGATGAAAAAGATCGACCTATCTAATGCAACCTTCATTGTTCCAATCAGATTAGAATCTGATGATCGATTGAGGAATGTAATTACGAGTTTGTGTTATATTCTTGCAAACTTTAAAACAAATGTCATAGTACATGAAGTTGATTCCGAGTCTGTATTTGCAAAAAGTGCTTTACCACAGATTACGGAATTTCTTGATGGGGATGTAGGAGATCTTAAACATATTTTTGAGCAGTCTGATGCACCATCATTTCATAGACAGAGAGTTCTCAATGATATGATTATGATGTCAACTACTAAAGTGGTTGTGAATTATGATTGTGATGTTCTACTTCCTAGAGAAACATACCAACATGCATATGAGATTATCAACAATGATCATGCGGATGTAATCTATCCATATGGTGATGGTAATTGGCAATATCAAGTCTTTGCTGACGATGAACTTGTTACGGAATTCCTTACCAATGATTTTAACATGAAGATTCTAAATAAGAAGACTAAAGTCTACATGTCTAAGTATGGATTTTGTCAGTTCTTCAATAGGGATATCTATATTGAAGGTGGACTGGAAAACGAAAATTTTGTAGCATATGCTCCAGAAGATGTAGAAAGATATCATAGGTTTACAACACTTGGTTATAGAGTTGGTAGAGTTCCTGATTGGGTTTACCATTTGGAACATGCCAGGACTCCAAATTCATGGGTCAATAACCCACACATGCAAGAAAATAATGCAGAGTGGGAAAAGATACAGAAAATGAAACCTGATGAATTGAGAAAGTATATCGATAGTCAAGAGTATTATCAAAAAAGGTTATGTCAAACGCAACAATAGCAGTAATTACTTCGTCCATCGGAACGAATAATTTAATTACTCCAGAAAAATGGTTGGATAAAGTTGACTATCATGCATTTGTAGAACCACATCAACTGTCTGTTGATGATATGTGGCATAGACATGAGTACGTTAGTTTTTCATTAGATCCAAAATATAAAAATAGGAGAGACGCAAAGATTTATAAGATATGTCCTCACCTATTTCTTCCTGGATATGATTACTATATTTGGATGGATGCTACTCATACTTTAGAAGCAGATCCAGAAGAACTGATTGAAGAGTATTTGAAAGGTTCTGAGATCGCAGTCTTTCAACACCCCGAAAGAGATTGTGTATATGAAGAAGCAGAGCTAGTCAAACAGATTGGGTTTGATCATGCTAACTTAATAGAAGATCAACTTGACTTCTACAGGGAGATGGAGTATCCTGAACACAATGGTTTATATGAACTTCCTGCACGAATTCAAAAGAATAATGGTCGAACAAAACAACTTGGTTTGATGTGGTGGGAGCAAATCTGTATGTTCTCGTCAAGAGATCAAATTAGTTTTCCTTTTGTTTGCGAGCAGTTAAATATTAAACCAAATATTATTCCTGGAAGAGCAAACACGATTCGAGGAAACAAATATATACCACAAGTCATAAGTTCTCATCATAGTAGAGTTGGTTAATGTGCAGTTTTCTTTTTACGGATAAGGAAGTAAATGATTTTGATTATACAAATCATTATATGAGATTCCGTGGTCCTGATACCACAAACAGTATTAACGTCAATGAGTATACAATTGCTCATAATATTCTCTCCATCACTGGAGACTTTACACCACAACCATTTGTAGATCATGATGATGAGATTGTGTGTGTCTACAATGGGCAGATCTATAACTATACCGACTTTGGTGATTATGGATCTGATGGTGAATGTATTATTCCCACGTATAAGAAGTTTGGTGAACGGGCATTTGTTACATTAGATGGTGAGTTTGCTATTGTCTTAGCAGATTTTAAGAACAATCTCCTACATCTCGTTACCGATCCCTTTGCAACTAAACCATTGTGGTATGGGATTGAGGATGGCAAGATTGGTGTGGCAAGTTATGAGTCTGCTGTAAAGTCTCTTGGTTTCCGTAAGGTAATCAAGCAAGATGCAAATAAGATTCTCACATTCAATCTAGAAACAAAGGAACTAGTCAATGAATTGACTACTTATGAGTTTATTCTGCATCAGTTTACTGAATCATTTGATGGGTGGATTGGTGCATTTAGGGAATCTATTCGTAAGAGGACTAAGGGCATTCGTGAAAAAGTATTCATTGGGTTGTCTAGTGGATATGATAGTGGTGGCATTGCATGTGAATTGAACAATCAACATGTTCCATATAAAGCATATACTGTTGTTGGTAATGAAAATCAGGATGTGCTTCGTAAGAGATATCAAATGTTCAATGAAAACTCTTGTGGTGTAAATCTACAGGACAATCGTTGGGCATATAAGGATTACATCAATAAGAATGTGGAGGAGTTTAAGTATCGCATCTATTCCTCTAGTAGTGATTACAATGAGTTCAATACTAGACTGCAGGATGATAATGGATCTTGTGGTCTTTCTATGATTTGTGATAATGCTCGTAAGGAAGGGCATAAAATCTATCTTTCTGGATCTGGGTCAGATGAAGTCTTCTCTGACTATGGATTCAATGGTGAGAAGAAGTTTATGCATAGTAACTTTGGTGGATTGTTCCCTGAAGATTTGTCAACAATTTTTCCATGGGCTTCGTTTTATGGGAGCACTATGGTATCATATCTTGCGAAGGAAGAGTATGTTGCTGGTTCCTATGGTATAGAAACACGTTATCCATATTTGGATAAATACGTCGTCCAAGAATTCTTATCATTAAAACATACATTAAAGAATTCAAAGTATAAGTCTGTGCTTGATGAGTATCTGACTAGATCAAACTATCCATTTGAAAAAAATATTAAGAGAGGTTTTTGATGTCGTCCACATTATCTAAAGAAGTTCTTCTAAAGCATAAGAAGAATAATGTATTCGTAGAAACTGGAACACTTTGGGGTGATGGAGTCGCAGTTGCTCTAGAGTGTGGATATGATAAGGTGATTAGTATTGAGATCGATCCTGAACGTGTTGTAGCAAACTCTGAAAGGTTTGCTGATGAGATTGCAGATGGTCGTGTGGAATTGGTTGAGGGTGATACCTTTGATGTATTTGAAGGTATCGTTGAGGGTTTAGGAGAACCAGCAACTTTCTGGTTGGATGCTCATTGGGATAATGATGGAGCACCGATTGGTGAATACAAGTGCCCACTTCCATTTGAACTCAGTGCAATCGCAAAGAGTAGTGTCAAAACTCATACTTTGATGATTGATGATCGTAGACTATTTGGTGACACTGGCAGCACTTGGGGAAATACAATTAATGAGAATGAAATTTATGAGCAGGTAACTGCTATTAATAAGTCCTACTTTATTGCTTATGAGGATGGACATGTAGAAGATGATGTTATTGTTGCACATTGTTGATTATGAAATATAATGTTTTTACTACGGCTAACAAGTCGTACTTTCCTTTCGTTGATGTACTTGTAAATTCTCTAACTGAAAATTGCCCAAACCTTAATCGCATTTACATTGCAGATTGTGGTTTAGGTAATTATCGTAAGTATCTACAAGATAAAAATAATGTATCAATTATGGATACTGATGTCATTGATGAATACTCTGGTGTTCATTCTGAAGGTTGGGTAAAAGCAACACAGCAGAAGACTAGAGTACTCAGTAAACTACTGACGATGATAGACTTTGAAGAACCACTCATTATGATTGATAGTGATGTATGTGTTCTAGAAGATCTAGCACAAGTCATTGATAGTGAATTTGATATGCAGGCAACAACCATGAATACAGGTGGACACACCCGTGCCGATGGAATCTTTATTAGTGAGATTGCAAGTTTCTTGATTATTAATAACAGTAGTCTTGGTAAGGTTTTTGTCCGCAATTGGATCAAGCAGATGGAAGAATTTGCTGAGAATGATACTCCATTCCCCCATGAAACTCCTGCACTAAATATCACATTGCAGAATAACAAACTACTTAACGTTGGTTATCTAAAAGAATTGGAAGTGTGTGCAGATCAAGAGTTGACTTCCAATACTCTTTCGGTACACTTTAAGAGTAATGGTTCTACAAGTGACAACCCTGTGGTAAACTTTGAGAAGAGAGTGATGTCTGTTGATAATAAAACAGAAACTGACCTTGATGTTGACAAATACTTGAATGAAGAAATGTACGATCAATGGAGATCTGAATATGAAACTAACTGACATCCATACACAATTTAAGACTGATAAGGGAACTGCCCATGACTACATTGGTTGGTATGAGCAGACATTTTCTGATCGTAGAACTGATGAGATGAATGTTCTTGAGGTTGGTGTTCTATTTGGTGGTTCACTCAAGATGTGGGAGCACTATTTCAAAAACTCTAACATATATGGTGTTGAAGACTTCTCTCAAGAAGATGGTCAATGGCACTATCAGTATGAACCAGTAGATGGTGATGCTGTAATGGAAGATGTGAATAGTCATGAACGAATCACATTGTTTAACTTTGATTGTGAAAAAGAAGATTGCATTAAAGAAAACTTTAATGATTTGAGGTTTGATATTATCATTGATGATGCTAATCACAAACTCACTCAACAAATGAAGAATGCTAATAATTATCTACCATACCTTCGTGATGGTGGCATTTACATTTGTGAGGATGTTCAAACTGCTGAAGGTGCAAAAGAACTCTGTGATTTTATTTCTGAGTTTTATCCTGGAGCACAAACTCATATCATCGAATGTGATCTAAACAAAAAATCAGACGATAGGTTAGTAGTAGTCGTATGAGAACTTTAAACATCTATTGTGATGGAGGTTTTGGCAACCGTTATGGAACTTTGCTTGGTGGACTTGCTGTAGCAAACTATCATAAGTTGCGACCAGTTGTTGTCTGGAGAGACACTTCTGCATGTCGTTTGCCGTTTAACGAAATCTTTTTGTCTGATATAGATGTTATTGATCGACCACTGCAGGAATTTTCTAGTTGTGTTCTTTTAATGCACGAAGATTTTATTCAAGGGAAAGAAAATTATAATATCAATTCTTTTGAATCTATTGAGAGTCTTCCTTTATCTGATTGTGGAGTATATCTTTATAATAACAATTGGATTCCAGAATGGATTGATGAGAAATTAATTATTGAAGCAGGAAGACAGTTAAAATTTATAGATAAAATTAAAAATTTCTGTGAGCAATATTGTAAAAAGCATAGTGTAACTTCTTTTACGATCGGTATTCATTTGAGAGCAACAGATTTTAATACTTATATTCCTAAGTTTGATAAGGAGTATAAATGGATTGAAAGTCAACCAGATGAAAAGTTTTTTGTCATATCTGATGATCCAAATGTTGAAAAGAAATTTAACAAACTTGATAATGTAGTTGTTCGTAGAAAAGAAAACTACGTTGAAAAGGAAAATAAAGATGCTGGTTGGTGTGGAAATGTAGAAAGAACATCTAAGAGTGTTCTGGATGCACTTATAGACTTGACAATTCTTTCAAAAACAAATATTATGGTGAATTCACCTAGTTCATTTTTAAAAACTGCTTTGTTATTACGCAAGATTAATGGATAAAAATAAATCAACACATAAACTTCAAGGTTTTGGTCCTGTCTATTATCTCAATCTCGATGGTCAACCAGAGAGACGTGAGTTTATGGAGGACCAATTTAAGTATTGGGAGATTGAAAACTATGAAAGAATCTCTGCATATGATGGTAGAGAAGATGATTTGAGTGATATTCTGAAGGGACGTTATCCTGAAAGAATGAGTCCTGGTGAGATTGGGTGTGTTACATCACACCTAAAGGCAATCAGACATTGGTTAGACACTTCTGATTCACCTTATGCGGTCTTCATGGAAGATGATTGTAGTCTTGATCTTGTAAAGTTCTGGCCTTTTACTTGGAGAGACTTTTATTCCCGTCTTCCTTATGACTGGGATTGCGTACAGATCTCTATTATCTGTACAGGTGATATTCATGTCAGACTTCATAAACGTTTTGTTAATGATTTCTCAACAGCATGTTATATTATGAATCGTCGGTATGCTGAGAAACTCATGCATTTCCATGTTAAGGGTGTTGACAAGTATAAACTTGATAATGGTGTGAAACCACGTCCAGTTGCGGATGATCTTCTGTATAACGCAGGGAACACGTATGCACTTCCTTTACTTCTATACAGAACTGAGTTGGGTTCTTCTATTCATCCAGAACATGTGGATGTATTTCATAAGCAGAACTATCAATCACAGTGGAACTACTGGGAGACCTCTGGGTCTACGATGAGTCTTGCAGACATTGTGAACTATGATCCATATCTGGGTCGAGTCACAGAATCAACAAGAGTTTCGACAGAACCAGCATCTTAGGATTGACAAATCTTTATGTTTACTATATAATATGTAAAGATTTATAACGGAGTGTAACATGACTGTAACAACTGAAGACGGTGGACGCACAAACATGTATGCCACTGAACCAAGAATGTATATCTCTGAGACCGACGCAGAGCGTTATGGGTATGAGTCATATGCAGAAAAAGCAGAGAAACTCAATGGTCGCACTGCAATGATTGGATTTGCTTTTGCACTGGTTTCCTATGCTACTACTGGTAGTGTTTTCTTTTTCGGACTTTTCGGCATTTAATTACTTGACAATGTATCAAATTTTGTTTACAATAACTAGTATTGCCTTCCTTGTGTTGTTGGCATACTCTGTAGAAAACCTTTCCGAAACTTACTAATGGACTTTAACGTTACCTTCCGCACTCCTGACGGTGCAGAAACAACTATCACCTGTCAGGATGATCAATATCTTTTAGATGCTGCCGAGGAGGGTGGCGTTGACATGAACTACTCTTGCCGTGCAGGTGCCTGCTCATCGTGTGCTGGTAAGATTGTTAGTGGTACAGTAGATCAAAGTGATCAATCATTCTTGGATGATGATCAAATGGAAGAAGGATTTGTGCTTACTTGTGTTGCATATCCAACTTCTGATGTTATAATTGAAACTGAACAAGAGGAGAACCTCTACTGATGATTGGAAAATTGGATCCAGAAGATCGCATTATGGATGACATTCTTAAGGAACCTTACTCTAGATTTCTAGAACTGTCTCAGATCGATGAAATCAAACAACTCATCGATAAGTATGGTTGGGAAGCATCCGACAATATTGTAATTGAAATGGCAGGAACTCAAGTTTCTGGTATTGACGTGGGTGAAGTCTATAACAAAAAGTGGCAATCACCCATCGGCACTCGTAAGTACAATAAAGAAGCATTCATTGTAATTAAAAATCTCACACGAGATCCCTTTGAGTCTTCCAAACCTATGGATCGAGAACATGCACCACATCATTTAAAAGATGTCAAATCCTAATCAACTCTATGAAGACATGGAGAAACTGAATGCCCTATACGAAGAACTCTGCTGGGCACATGACGATGAATTAGTATTCACTCATGAAAATGGTAGAGTCATCATTTACAACAAAACTCAGGAGCAAAAACAATGAACGAAAACGCAGAACGCATCAACGGTTGGGCAGCAATGCTCGGAGTCATCGCAGCAATGGGTGCTTATGCATCTACAGGACAGATCATCCCAGGTATTTGGTGATATAAATATAGATATGTTTAGAACTGTGCTTTAGAAATCATGCCAACTTGGAGACAGAAAAAAACAGACTTAGAAAATCATGCCATTGTAGACACTGGACTTGCTCTTCCTTTGGCACGGTTTATATTTCATGAAGATGGAGAATATGTAGAGAGAACTACGAGAGATCTCTTCAGGGATAAAAGGGTTGTTCTGTTTGCCCTTCCAGGTGCTTTTACACCTACCTGTAGTAATAATCAAGTTCCCGACTACGAAGCAGCATATGATGATCTCATTGCTGCTGGTGTAGACGAAGTATATTGTCTTAGTATGAATGATCCATTTGTTATGAATGCATGGAGAGAAAGTCTCGGTGTTCAAAAGGTTAAGTTCCTACCTGATGGTAATGGGTTCTTCAGCAGACAAATTGGTAAGAATGTCTTTAAGTCAAATGTCGGTCTAGGTGTTAGATCATGGAGATATTCTTCAATTATCGATTCTGATCAGTTTGAAGTTATCTTTAGTGAAGATGGTCAATCTGATAACTGCACATCAGATCCGTATGAAATTACAAAACCATCAAGGATCCTTGATTACTTGAAGGAAGTTCCTAGAAGTGTTCATCCAGAAGATGAAGGTTCTCAGGACGAACTTAATGAATTGGAAGCAATTGAAAGAGATTTGTTCCTAACCTAACTCACTGTTGACGAAAACTGAATACTGTGCTATTCTTAGGGACCACCGTCAAAAGTGGTCCCTTTTGCTGTGTGAGGTCTAAACCTTCTGTGACGGATGTTGTTTTCAATGAATCTAATGTTTAACAAAGTATTACCAATTGCTTTAGCAACTATTATTCCATCTACGGGTTGTGCATATCCTTCTATTAATCAGATTGATGCTCCACCACCAGTAGAGAATGCTACAATAGAGTATGATCTCACCTGGAAGTGTGATGACTGTACTGTAGAGGAGCAGTATGTTTTAGAAGAACTACAAAAGCATACTAAAATTACTGATCGCAATGCTCTTGCTACGATCATGGGTAATATCAAACAGGAGAGTAAGTTTATTCCCAACATCTGTGAGGGTGGTTCTCGCATCTCTTACACTGAATGTAAGGTTGGTGGGTATGGTTTGATCCAATGGACTTCTATCGGTCGTTACAAAGGTCTTGGAAACTTCTGTGCCAAGTATATCTGTGATCCTAGTAGTCTGGAAGGTCAGACTCGATGGATGATTAACGAACCTATCTTCCAACGTGTTCTTCCTGTATTTGAAGGGCATGATCAAACCATTTCTTATTATATGCGACCTGCATATACGTGGTTGGGATGGGGCATCAAAGGCAACAGGGAATTGTATGCATATGACTATACTAAGAAACTTATCCTTGCTTGACAAGATCAAAAGAATCTGATAGTATAAATAAACATTCGTGAGGCACGTGCTTTACGAACTGTAACAAACGCAGACACGTCGAGTCTGCTATCATCTGTGGGTAAATTCCACAAGTAAAAAAGGTATTAAACAAAATGATCATCAAATCTGTATTCGCAGCAACTGCTGCTCTCTCTGTCTCTGCAGGTGCTGCCCTTGCAGGTCCCTACGTCAACGTGGAAGCAAATGCTGGTTGGACGGGATCGGACTACTCTGGAACCGCAACTGACCTTCACGTTGGTTATGAAGGCGCACTAGGTGAGTCTGCATCATACTACGTTCAAGGTGGTGCTACCTTGGTTTCTCCTGATGGTGCTGAGAGTGACACTGTTCCTTCTGGTAAGGCAGGTCTTGGTGTTGCTGTATCTGATGCACTTGGTGCATATGGTGAAGTCTCATTCGTCGGATCTGGCGATGCTGACATTGACCGTGGATATGGTGCTAAAGTGGGTCTTAAGTACTCCTTCTGATAAACACATAAACATCTAGATGTTATACTGGGGATGCCATGGCACTCCCCTTTTTTTATGAAAGATTATTTTATAAAGATGATCACTCATCCAGCAGTTCATTACAATCTGATCACTATCGGTGTGCTCATCACAATAGGGATGCTCCATAACCATGCACACTTCTCAATGACCAAAGATGCAGATGCATATGTGAGGCAGTGGTGTAGATCATCAGCAGAAAACAAAAAGACTTGCATCAGTTATGGTGGGAACATGGATTACTAATGAAAAAGAAAGAAATTTTGGATCAAGTCGAATTGCTTAAACACCGAATTGCTAATCTGGAATCAGAGCATTTTAAAATCTTGGTAAAGTATGCTAAATTAGAATCTGAAATTGAAATCTTAAAACAAGAAAAAGAATACTTGATTACTAAGGACGGCGATATATACTAATCAAAGATAACTCTTTACTATGTCTGAGTTCCCAAAAGACTGGAGATATGCTGATGACCGTATGCAATTACGTGCTGCAGTATTTCGTGCTCTAAGTCACCATTTAGAAGACCACTGCCGTGCAGTGTATGAATTTTGTCATGACTGGGTAAGTCAAGGTAATACAAACACAAACAATATCGAAGAAAAATTCCAAACTTATTTGAAGGAGACACATGATGAAAAAGTTTACAAACTTGAAAAGTGCCTTGAGCTCAATCCTAATTGGTACTTGCCTATTAGGGACGACTCCAGTTCGGGCTGAAGAAAACCTGACACAAGGTTATTACAGTATGGATGCGATGGGTTGTATGCTACTGGGGGAGTGTACTGATGGAGTCAAAGAAATCAATAACCTCCTTGATGTTTCTAGTCAGTATCCTAATACTGAGTCTTTTACTCCTGTTGCTCTTGAGTTCAACTCAATGCTCGTTTCCCTTAACACAATCGGAGTTAAAGTGTTTCTAGCACCAGAGAAGTATTTTCCAGTAGGACACCGAGGAGTGTATCACACTGTTTCTAATAACTTCTTTTTGAACAAAAGATTTATGGGTCGTCCTGGAGTATTGATGAGTGTAATGCGTCATGAAGGATGGCACGCTGCACAAGACTGCATGGCAGGCACGATTGATAATAGTATGATTGCTATCATCAAACCTGCAGAGGAAGTACCAGCATTGTGGCAAGAGATTGTAGAACGTACATATCCACCTTCAGCACAACCTTGGGAGAAGGAAGCAACCTGGGCAGGTAAAACTGCAGGTATGACTCAGGATGCACTTGAGTCCTGTGCTCGTGGCACAATGTGGACGGACTATGATCCTACCCCAATGACTCGTGAATGGTTGGAAGAGAACGGTTTTATTAAATAAATAAAAGTGCCTTGCTCTTTAATCCATGGAGTCAAATCCTAAGAAGAAAGAGGAAACCAAAAAGGAAAATAAATTTGAGTGGGCGGATGAGGGTGTATCAACTCTCGTCCGAGTTATCATACTTGGTTGGTCAGCAGCAATTCTGACCCTTAATTATGTAACTGTTCCTGGTGTTCCTCAGAAAAATATCGACCCAACTTTTATTGCTTCCGTTTTTACTGGTACATTAGCTACCTTCGGAGTGATGCCTTCTAAGAAAAAGAAGGAAGATGATGAACCAAAACAAGCACCTACAGTGGAGAAGAAAGATAAACAAATTGGTTGACCTCCTAAGTTAGGAAGTTCAAACAAATGGTTGATTTATAAGACATAATCTCCTATAGATAGTGTAGTCGCAAGAGAAATATGAAATTCTTTTTTGCAGTTTTGGCTACACTATTTTTTGCGCTTCCTGTCTGGGCAGTAGATGTTAAAATGGGTGCCAATGGCAACCTAGCATTTGAACCTAACGAGATTACAATCTCAGCAGGTGACACGATTCACTTTATCAATGAATCACTACCTCCACATAATATTATTGTAGAGGCACGTCCAGATCTTTCCAGAGAATCACTATTGTTTGCTCCTGGAGAATCACAAGACGTTGTATTTGCTGATGCAGGAGACTATAACTTCTTCTGTGGTCCTCATCAGGGAGCAGGTATGACTGGCGTTGTACACGTAAATTGAGTTAATTAAATGAAAGTCGGATTGATTGGTTTGGGTCGTACTGGTGAAGGTATGTCCCGTCGTATGATTGCAAAGGGAATTGAAGTCTGGGGTTATAGTAGTAACTATGAGAATGCTTGTGGACAATATGAAGCAGGATATATTAGTGGATGTGTGACATCACTAGAGTATCTTGTCCAAGCAGTTAAGTCTGATGGTAAGAAGTTCACTAGTGCAGGAAGAATCCCTGGCATCTTTCAGATTACACTCCCAGAGCAAAAGGCAGAAGATACTCTAGATGAGTTGCTGCCATTACTTGAGGAGGGTGATATTATTATTGATCATAGTACCAGTGACATAACAAAATGTCAGGAACTAGAAAAGTATTGCAGTAAATTAGGTATCTCATATATCTTCTCTGGAGTATATGGAGCAACCCATGCTATCAATGCATGTTCTAAAATTTTCCAATCACTATCACCAGGTAATGCTATCTAATGCCACATGAATTCGATCCATGCGAAGCACCTGTAGAAGGTGAAGTTGATAAGTGGGGGTTTACGATTAAACCTTCCATTAGTGATAATGAATTGATTCTTCGATGTTTAAGGAATGCTCCATGTGGATCTGACAGAAAACAAGTAATTAATTTAATTAAAATATACGAGGAAAAATTGTAATGACTTTAGCACATGTCCTACTTTTCGGATCACTACCATTCATATGTGCCACCACATATTTCGGGTACAGAAGAGGTGAAAATAACTATTATGAAACCGACGCCTATTCAGGAAATGGAACAGCGCATTAGAATGAGGTATGCGTTTGCTATGTCTGCCTTTGGTAGAATGTATAGACCTGATGGTATTATTCCTGAAATGAGAGCACTTTGTAATGATTGGTCTAAAGATGTTGAACAACAACCACCAAGCAGAGCAGATTTATATAAAGTAGATCGTTATTTCTTAGAACTCTGGAAAAATAAAATCGAATAAGTCAAATGAACCATGCCATTTTTTCTGGATTACTTTTATTGTGCTGCATAGTAGCAAGTATTACATGGGGTTTGGAATATGCATATCCAATCTGAATTATTAATCGTTACACTCTACTGTTTATTTGGAGTATTTTTATTCACCTTATCGGTTTTACAAGAATGATGTTACAGTTTGCTAGATTTTGCGGTACAGTATTAAACAACCCATATGGGTTAGGACTACTGGCATGGTGTCTTGTCTTTGTACCAATTATAGGAATGCACCTAGTCCATAAATACGGATGGCAACATTGGGAACCTTTTAATGATCATAAATTATGACTGAGGAACAAGTGAAGGAGATGATTGATGATGCCATACGAAAACATAATCGTAATGCTGGAATTATCAGTATGTGTGTTGGTTGGGTTGTTCTCGCACTTTTTGCTGAGGGTCTTCTTAGACTCATTGGAATAATTCCACCACTATTACCATGGTTAAAAATTGATCTTTTATGTACATAAATATAGGCAGCAGCACTAAGAATCTTTCCGCAAAAAAATGAATAGGGAACCAGACTACACAGTAGATTTAACAATAGAAGATGTGCGTCTATTACATCACTGTGTCATAAAAAGACTGGAAATGTGGGAAGGATCACCTGCTAGACCAGCAGAAGAACAAGAACACTTATGGTATGTGAGAAATTCTCTATACCGAATGATTTTAGACTATCAATTTAATGAATTATGAATCCAGTAATTTTAATCGGTTGCTTCACACCACTGGTTATCATTTTTATAGTAATGAAACTTGCGGTTTGGGTATCTGCAGTTAACACCGAAAACTCTTATGTCGGAAAAGAACCTCTACGAAAACGAGGACCCTTCGTGGACAATGCATATGCAGACGTTGATGAAGAGGAAGAGGAATTTACAGATCGCACAGACTATCGATGATGCTCTCTATGAATATTATGTTATAGAACGTGGTCAGGAAGTTCCCAATTGGAGATATATAAAGGACCAAGACTGGTGGATAGAATATTTAAACGATTTAGGAATTGATCCGAGGAACCCATGAATTTTGAATTAGATATGGAGGATTATGCAATTATCCTCAACGCATTACACTACTATAAGAAAGTTGAGAAACGAGGAAACTTCAAGCAGTATAATGAAGAACGTGTCAATAAACTGAGAGATAAGATGGCATACCAACTAATACCATCTTCAAAGAGTGGTAACAGATTGTGAGTGCTATATTTGTATTTGGATTTGTGATACTACTTACTATAGGAATGGAACTTACTTGGCCTGTTAGGAAATGAATTTACTATTACGACCTCTTGATAGTGTTGTTGATCCTGTGTGGTCAGTAATTATCTGTGTGATACTTGCAGTTGCAGGTGCATTGTTTGTAGTCATATACATACTACGACAAGCATTTGCAGAGTTAGAAGATGGGAGCAATGACACCACCGAGCAGGAAGAGCTGCTACAACTTCCGAGTGACGGAGATCAATCGTGTCCTTGATGGTGATACTATCGATGTTACTATCGACCTCGGTTTTGATTTATACAAGAAAGAAAGAGTTAGAGTTGCAGGAGTTGATACACCAGAGAAAAGAACGAGAAATCTTGAGGAGAAAGCTCTGGGACTAGATGCTACCAACTGGATGAAAGAAAAACTCGAAGGTGCTATTGCTGGTGACGATGAACTCTCTGTCAGAACTGAATTGGTTGGCGGTATGGGTAAGTACGGTCGCCTTCTTGGTTGGTTATATATTGGAGACGCAGAAGTATCATTGAACGAGCAAATGATTACTGAAGGATATGCTCATGCCTATGATGGAGGCACTAAAGATATGAACTTAGAAAAACTAAGAGAGATTCGTAGAGCGCATGGAACACTTGTGGAATGAGAGTATTAAGTATTGATCTAGATTATTGCATGTCTGATGAGTGCGATTACTATGAATCTGATTTTGATTCCGACAATCCCTTTGCAAAGTGGGATGTATGGTCTAAAGAAACTGGTAGAGAAGATGGGGAAATTCCCATTAATCCTGCCAGGGTTTTGGAATGTTTAGATATTTTTAAAGAAGCATTAAAGTATTGTGATGATGTTGAATTTGGATATGAACATGATGCAATCTTATATCGATTACAAGATGAAACTGATATTGAAATAATTAATTATGATCATCATAGTGATGTTTTGAATGGTGGTGGTTTTGAAGGAGTCACCCAAGAGTATGAATATGAAACATTAAAAACATTTGACAATGTATGTGAGGGTAATTGGGTTGGATACTTAGATGCAAAAGATAAGTTGGGAAACTATATTTGGGTAAATGATAGGGAAGAAGGTTTTGATATAACTGAACCAGTAGAAGCATATAGAAGAGAACTTCTAGGTGATAGATATGAGAATCTATACTGTGAAGATTTTAAAATTGATGATTATAGGTTTGATTATATTTTCGTATGTCTTTCACCCTCATACATTCCAATATCTCATTGGAAATATTTTAAGATATTCATGAATGAGTACAAATTTACTAAACTAAAACAACCTAAGTTGATTGATAGAAAGTTTGAAATTGATTCTAGATATAGACTTTTGAATGACCATTTGGAGAATAAATTATGAGAGTATTGAGTATTGATTTGGATTACTGCATGGATACATGCATGGAGATGATTTGTGATCATCAAATCATTCATTATATGGATGATAATCCAGTAGCAAGATGGAAATCATTTAGAGATCACACTAACATTCCATACGAATCTGTTTTTATTGATTCTGATAAGGTTGAATATTGCTGGGATGTTTATCAAAAAGCATTGAAGCATTGTGATGATGTCATGTTTGGATACGATCATGATGCGATCTTGTATCGTTTAGAGATGGATGATGCATATGATTTAGAAATTATTAATATCGATTATCATGGTGATATGTCCAACGGAGAACCATATCATGGCCATCTTCATTTGTTTAATAATGATACTCAAGAAGCATTGGACTATGAATATAGCAATTACCAATGTGGAAAGGTGATGGAAGGTAATTGGGTTGGATGGTTAGGTTGGAAGCAGAAACTTAATGAGTATACTTGGATACATGGTACTCAAAGTGAAGGTAGTCAGGATCCTACAGTCAAGTCAGTTTATGATGATTCAGGTCATTATTCTTGGAAAGACTGTATAAAAGAAGATTATGAATTTGATAATTATGAATTTGATTTTATATTTGTATGCTTATCACCAATGTATATTCCTCAAAAATTTTGGAATATCTTCCCAAAATACTTGACTGAGTATGAAAAAGTGAAAGGGAAAAAATATAAATTAATTAATCGTAAGTATGAAATTGATGCTAGATATAGAGAATTGCATAAATATACATTGCCACGCAATAGATAAATGCAAAAATTAATTAATGTTGTTGCCCTTCTTTCTGGGTTGACATCACTTGCGGTCATTAGTGGAAGTGCTTATGTTGTTATGAATCAAGAAGAATGGAGAGAGCAAGCACAAGAGAAACTTGCTGAAGTAATTGCTGAGGGTATTACTGGTGCTCTTCCTGGTCTAATGGATAGTGCTATGCCCGAACTACCTACGACTACAGGTCCCGAATTGCCATTCTAATCATGTTAAATTCTAAGAAATCGACCGAGCAAGATACCGAGCATGTACCGAGCAAGTCACCAGTTAAAGTGATTGCTCTTGCTTTAGGATCTGCATTTGCTTTAGCACATTTAGGTTTACTTGGTTATGTAATTAACAGACCACAAGAACCAAAACTCCCTCAAGTTCCTACTATTAATATTCCTAGGGGAGATTATTCTTCCTATACAATTAAAGCAGGTAAGGATGGATATGAAATTGAGTATCGTGCAAATGATCCTGCCATCTTAGAATCACAAAGATCATTATCTTCTGATAGTACCAGGAAAGGATTCTTAGGTGGTGGTAGTCAGAGTCGTCGTGAATGGAGAACTGATCAATTCACAATGGACGGCACTAGAAATCTAGGAGGTGCCATATTAGATGGCGAGGGAAAGTCTGCAAAAGACGTAGAGTGTATCGTGGCGGACGCTGGAGCACGGAGTCAAGGTGCAATGGCAGGTAGTGCAATTGCTGCTGGTGTTGCTGTTCCCGCTCTTGCTAGTATTCCATATGTTGGATGGTTAGCAGGTGGATGGGCATTACTCTTAGGACAGAAAGCAGGGTCATCACTAGGTTCTCAAGTTGGATCAGTGTTTAATGACTGTTAAATAGGCAAGTATTGAGGAATTATCATGGCACAATCGACCTATAAGAAGCAAGCAAAGAAAGAAGCAACTGAAACATTCTTCCTGTATGTATTTTTCCATTCTATTTGGACAGGATTTTTTAAATTATTTGAAGACTAATGGCAGAGATACCTATTATTACAGGTGGTGATATTAGTATTAAAGAAATTAAGGTTAATACTATACGCACCTATGATTTTAATAACACTTCAACATCACTACCAATAGCAGCTCCAGTAGTTGTAAACATTGGTGTTCCCGTAGTTAATATTCCAGGGTGTGTTGAGGCAACTGAAACTAATACTGCTAAAAATAATAAATTACGAGAGGATGATCCCAATGGTGTGGTTACGTTTTGCGATTCTGGTGTTCCCAATTTTAATCCTCTTTCTTTTGAACCAAACCAGATGATTCTGACGAGTCCACCAAAAGTGGATAACAGAACACCAGATAAACCTACACCACCAACACCAAAAACAGATACACCACCTCCACCTCCACCATCTTCTGCTAATGTAGAATGCCCTACTAAAGTGCAGCAAGCACAGGAACCTGTAGGAACATTAGTAGAAGGTTTTAGAAAGGAAGTTGTTGGTTATAAACTCATTGATAAGACGTGTGTCCAGATAACAGAACCAGTTCCTCTACCTACACAAATTCTTGCTGGTTTACCTAGTGGTGGTCAAGTAATGCAGGTTGGTGGTATTGCTGTCATTGCTACATCATCAGCACTATTAGCAAAACCGTTGGCAGACATACTATTGAAAGCAGTCAAACCAACGGTTAAGAAAGTTATGAAAAAGATTTCTACCTTACGTGGTAAGAAACCTCCTATTTTGTCGTCAGGGGAGCGCCGAGCAGAGCAGCGTCAGATGAATCATGCAGTGAAGGCATTACGTTCTGTCTTCCCAAGGAAGAAGAAACGGAAGGGATAGAATGTACATGTGGATGCTTATGTCCTGGTGGATTGTTTACTAAGACATCTGCACATACAGAATAGTATGGTGATTTGGGGTGGAATTGAATTCCTTTTAACTTTAACTCACCACAATTCTTAAGTCTTGCAATTTCAAAGTCCAATCTTTTGTTGGCAGTTATTTGTTGCATCATCTCAATATTAGAAGATGCTGCTTCCTTACAAAGATCTTGTAATTTCTTATCTGTAGGTGTACTCCATGTCATAGAGAACCCTAGACCTAAACTATAGTTATCTTTCTGTCCAGTTCTAGTTCTTTTAGTGAACAAAACATCGCCAGGATTATCTAAAATTCCATCTCCAATATCATTTCCGTCAGCATCGAAGGCACCAAAGTTATCGGTGACATCGTATACTGGGTCGTCATAATAATCTTCGTATGGTTTAGAAGCAGATACACTTCCTGTTACATACGGTGTGAAATTGCGAGTGGGACCCTGACATTGTATACCACCTCCGTATGTGTTTGTAATATATGGTCCCTGAAGGACTTGAATAGCTTGGTTTGTAACGGAGCCTGAACTATTAGCCACAGGGTTAGCAGTAGCAGAGACACCACCAACAGTTTCAGCATAAGAAGGGTTAGCAAATAATAGTGTTATTGGGAGAATATACTTGTAGTATCGGTTGCGCTTTCGACCTCGGTCACTCTTTGAATAATTGTTTGATTGCTTAAACCAGGTCCTCGATAAGTTTCTGTGAATTGAAACGCTTGTCCTGGTATTGTCTGTGTGAATTGGGGTTTGCTTGTTACTCCAGTCCATGATGAAGTCACTCCATTAATAGTTACATTGCTAGCACCTGTTCCTGGTGAGAGGTTGCCAGATGCTGATACACCAGAACCAGTAGCAGAATACTGATACCCAGTGTTATAGTCCATCGAATTGATGGTCTCAGTTATCTTTTGTGTCGTCTCAGTCCGACTTGTCATTGAGCCCTGAGTGAAGTTCGGGACCACGGGAACTGCTTTTGCTTGCCCAGAAGACATCGCAATGAGAGCAACAACGGCAAAAAGAGGTGCCTTTACAATTTGAGCAACGACACCCTCTTGGATTTGAAATGCCATAATTTAAATTCTCCATTAATCTATGACAGTAATCTCAGAAACGAATTGACCAGTAGCACTAGAACCAGGTCCGCCAGCTGTTACGGTAAGTACACCAGCAGAAGTAACTGTACCTGCTAATGTACCAGCAGATCCAGCAGTGTAAGAAAGAACTGATCCATAGTTAGGTACTTCACCTACGGTAGGAGCACCTGTTGGGATAGCATCAGCTTGAGTGTAAGATTGACTGAAACTAAATGCTGATCCAGCAGTATCTTGAGTAGCAGTGATTGTGCCAGGAGCATATACTCCAGACGTGATCGTACCAGCAGATACAGCATGTGACGTGGTGCCGTCTGTAGTATCAATATTTGATCCAGAAATACTGAATGAAGAACCAATTCTAGTTGCCTGTGTTCTCGCAGAATCAACAGTTAGTTGGACACTGCTGGAGTGTTTAGAAACAAGTCCGCCTGCATTTGCTGCACTTGCGGTCATCAGAAGCATAACGATAGGAAGGAATCTCTTCATAACCGTCTTAATTAGGTACTTTTATTTAGTCTCGAATGGGGGTTGACAGAACGTTAAGGTTGCTGCTATACTAAATAAGTCAACAGGTTAAGAAACGTAAAGTTTTTTACTCCTTTCAACACACTCCTCAAACCAAGACCTATAGGGTGTATAAAAACGTCTTTAATACCTGTATCTAAGGGTGATACAGGAATAGTAAAACCATCATTTCCCTGATGATCTTACTTTTTTAGTCAAAACAATGGCAACACTTTCAAGGCAACAATCGCAATCCACATGGAATCAATTCTGTGACTGGGTTACTTCCACCAACAACCGTTTGTATGTTGGTTGGTTCGGTGTACTAATGATCCCAACATTGCTTGCAGCAACTATCTGCTTCATTGTTGCGTTCGTAGCAGCACCTCCCGTCGATATTGACGGCATCCGTGAACCCGTAGCAGGTTCACTCATGTATGGCAACAACATCATCTCTGGTGCAGTTGTCCCAAGTTCAAACGCAATCGGTCTTCACTTCTATCCCATCTGGGAAGCAGCATCACTCGATGAGTGGCTGTATAACGGTGGTCCTTTCCAACTAGTAGTCTTCCACTTCCTTATCGGCATCTATGCATATATGGGACGTGAGTGGGAACTTTCTTACCGTCTAGGTATGCGGCCATGGTGCTGTGTAGCATATTCTG
>Ga0181391_1000065_pt1 | contig 28816 bp, 35 predicted proteins | sample 14SPOviralmetaG_FD_130080 | JGI IMG/M metagenome (GOLD analysis project Ga0181391, IMG submission 130080) | Marine viral communities from the oligotrophic San Pedro Time Series (SPOT) site, San Pedro Channel, CA, USA - 14 SPOT_SRF_2010-08-11 | ecosystem: Environmental > Aquatic > Marine > Strait...
TGTTCAAACATCCTACCAGTAAATCCAACTATGTCTCCCTTCCAATAGAATGGAATCAAAAGTCTCTGATGCACGTCCCAAACTTTACTAGTCGAGTACATGAAGTCATACCAATCGGGTCCAATGCCTCTACTAGATAGATATGTCAACATGTTGTCTATACTTTTCTGTTCTGTGTCTGATAATGTTCCTGTTGTGTATTTTTCCAACCATGCGTCCAACGACTTGGTATTGTTTGGCAAATTTTTTCTGTTGAATGTTATAAACTTTTTCTTTTCATACTTGATGTCACTCTCCTCTTCACGCATGGCTTCTATGGCAAGTTTCTTTATGGTGTCGTCTGGTATGCCTATGTAGCCCATGAACTGTCTCATCTTGTAAGTCAGTTTCCTACCAATGACATAACTTGATTTAAATCCACAGTTGAAACAATGGTAACTCACAGTTCCGTCTGCACTGGTCATTAGCCCTCCACGTTTCTTTTTGTCAGCAGTCTCGCCATTGTACACACAACAAGGTGCGTTAAAACTTATCCAACCGCTTGGTGTTTTCTTTCTGTTCGCAGGAAGACTAGTCAGAATTGTATTCTGTATAAGATTCATAATCTATATTATTTTACTGTCTATATAGGATTTTGTCAATCACACCAGTGTTACTAGAGCTGTTGCCCCAAGCAAATCTTACACTGTGGTAAACACCAGTAAAGTTGAAATTGGTAACTGTGGTTGAGTCAGTGAAAGAATTGGCTGGCGATCCTGCATCTTCCATGGTAATGTCAAAGTAATCTGTTTCACTAGGTGAAGCACTCATTGTACCCTGTACTCTCAATGCTCCTGTAAAGTTTTTTGTGTACACAGCAATAGTGTGTAATGCCTTGTTATTGTTTATTCCTGGACGTGCATCTATCGATCCAGACACATATGCAAGTGGTCCGCCACTTGAGAAAGTTGAAACGGTCGTACTTGCTACAAATTCAGGATAAGCTCCGTCAAGAAGTTCAACTGTGCCAGCGGCCGCATAGCCTGTGTCCGAATATGTAATTTCCCTGCTACCATCCGACTTAACCTCTCTAACTGCAAAGTTGTAAAATTTAGCATCCAATGGCAATAGATCGCCTTCAGTGATGGTACAACTAGCGTCACCTTTTGTGCTGGTAGTTGATCCGTCATCTAAAATGGTCAGTGTCTTTGTAATCACGGCTTCTTTGCTCTCTGAATCGATCATATTGAATTCATAGGTCTTAGATGTGATGTCCTGTGCCTTCTGGTCTTCGTTCTTGAATGTGAACGTAACGGGGTTGGATACCCCTCTGTGCAGTGTTAAGCGTCTGTCGTACACGTTAGAATTCCTCCCGTGATAACCACTTACATAAGCGATTACCAGTTGTGATAGTAAATACCTTTGAACTGTTTGCATAGTACATATTTAACAGTATTTATAGATATAAAATGAACAAGATTTTTAACACGCTGAGAGACAAATTTCCTTTTTTGAGCCTAATAAGGAAAGGCGATCTGGAGTTTGTTGGAATAATACAGAACGAGGACAGCAATGTCATTAGTTTCTATGATTATAGCAGACTAATGATGCCCCAGGACAAGATAAAATATTTGAAATGTGGCGAGACTTGGTGGCATGAATCTAATCGTAAATTACCAATTAATATCTTCCTAAAGGGTGAATTTCGTTATTTCCGTCACACACTAGTGACTCTGAACTCCAAAGATATTGAAATAGTCCATGGACCAACAGTTAAACTTTCTGAAATTTCAAAGAAACGTGTAAAGAGAAGAACTATCCAATTAGTTAGACGTCCTACTTAATATTAACAACACTCAAAAAAAAAGACCGCTGTCTGCGATCCCATCTAATCTTGATACCACGTGGGTGCCAAATCTTCTGCCACTGTGGCAGTTCATAGCGTATCCACTTTTGACTCATTTGGTATTCCTTGTTCAACACCTTAATTGGCCTCTTGCTTTTATCACGCCATATAAAATCTAGATGTTTTACAAAGTCAACACCGGTCATTGGTCCGTTATCTGACAGGTCTACTATTTTGGGTTGGAGATTTTTTTTGAGCTTTTTAACTTTGCTGTGGTGCATCAAAACTATATTTAGCTCTGCTGATCAAATTCATCTGTACAACTATTGCTTGTGCATATGCCACAGCGTGTGATTTCTTAAAGAAGTATGATCCGTCTGTTGGTTTTGTCCAAACCTCTCTTGTGATGTCTTCCCACTCCTTGTACATCAGTGTTCTTTTGGCAGGACGTATGATAGCCAGCACAGCCGCAAGTTGTTCTATGGTCTTTGGTTCTAGTTTGGACACTATACCAAAGTGACCGTTTAGGTGAAAAAGTTTTTCAACTATTTTTGGATCCTTCAACATGTCCCAATCTGGATCTTGTATCATCAGTTCTACAAGTTCTTGTTCTGACTTAACTTCCTTGTAGATGTTAACGTTTAAACAGTCTATCTTGAAATATCCTCTGGCCTCTGCATTCTTGTAATCCAGTGATGCATGTCCTGTCACCGGATGTTCCGGGACGGCATGGAAGTACACTCCAGTCTTGTGTTTTTCAGATTTTCCATCTTTTATCATTGATGCAGGTGTGTGCTTGAACAGTTTCAACGTTTTGTCCCTGTCAAAGAAATCTATGTCTACATCAGGCATTAGTGTACACTACCTTTCTCGCTTTCGTTGTGTTTTATAAACTTTTCTTTTGATCCTGGTTGTAGTATTTCTACCACTTCTAGTAAGGCCTTGTAGCCTTCACTGTTCAACATCTCTGTGTTCATTTTTGGCACTATCACTTTACCAATCGATCCATCTTTTTTTATAGTCACCGCACAATCCCCTTCTTCGAACTCTAAATTTTCTGCTATCTCTAAATCTATCTTAGACAATCTTGGCCTCCCTTGCTGTATCTTGTACCAACATGTGGTCTGCTGGATAGCTCTTCAACTTGCTTGGCCAGAAACTTGGATTTATAAATTTTTCTATCATTTGTAATTGTTCGTCGTTGAATGATTTTAACATCCTTTTCCCCGCACTGCAACCTAACAGTAGCCATGGACTTATCTTTCCTTGCTGTATATGTTGCACAGCTCTGTTGGTGTTGACCAATCTAAAGTAGTCTGACCATTGTGCATTCTGTTCCGTGGCCCAGTCCATCATAGTCGTTATACTTCTCTGTAGTGCCGCTTCGACGGGTTCTGATTTTAATGCTTCTATGAGATAAAGTTCGTAAAGATCATCTCGAGACCAATGATCCAACTTGACCTTTGACTGTAGGACATAGTCTATGTACTTGTCCGGATACAATGGATTAATATGCATAATGAATCGTCCAAACTTTACAAAAGCGTTGTAGTAAGAACTCTTTACAAAGTCGTCGTATGTTTTTGGTTTTGAATTGTGTTGATGTATCTGATAAAACCTTTGGAACACCATGAACGCATTCACAACCCACTTCTCATCACGTTGCAGATATCTTCTCTTTGGTTCACACAAGTGTACTTGTAGTGTCCTTTCCTTTGCAAATTCTTTGCCACAGTAAGTGCATTTATTCATTGATGCCATGGGCCTCTATCAGTTCTTCTAGTTCTCTGTCTGTGATTATTTTATCTAGTGTTTCTAGATCTGCTTCTTTCCATGTAGGATATATCTGTTGTAATTTCTTGAGGCTTTTGTTAGGCACACGTTTCATTGGCTTGACCCACGGATGAAACTGTTGTTGCAATGACCCACACATGGCTGTAAGTATCCAAAGTAGTTTTTTGTGTTTGCCCAGCGTAAAACAATGCTTGTTGACACACTCGTTAACCATTTCAATGTAGTGTTCTACGTAAAACTGATCTTTCGACGATGTGCTGGACACGTACCTCATCAGCATGTATGGTGAGTACAATGATTTCTCTTTGTCATCAATCCTGTCAAAGTAGTCCTTGTTTCTAAAGTCAACGGCCTTGAGCCCGTTTCTCAGATCAAAGAATTTTCTATTTTTTTCTGCCGGCATATTTTAATCCAAACATTGTGCATTCCTTTGCATTTACAAATGTTAATTTTATTTTATTTTGCATGTGATTCATACCTGAAAGTTGGAATTTATTTTTTCTAATAAAATCAAAGAAGTTATGCATCCACGCCTCGTCCATCCAAACAGCGATTCTGTTGCTGGTTATAATAACTGGAGCGTCTATTGTAATTGTTTTCCTACCAGACGGAGCCATAGTCCACCTGTTCACACTGCCTTGATATGTCTTTTACAAAGTAGGCACACATTGGTTTTGGCCCATTATTCAATGGCACTGCCAACATCTGTCCTGACTTTATTTTTGGAAAGTACCATTTGACTTCAGAGTAGATATCAACTACGTCGATGGGATAAAAATCAGGCTTAGGGCTAGACAACGGGTTGAATGTAAAAGCGTCAAACCCCCTGTCGTTTAAACTAGTTATAGGAAGGACGTGCATCTCAGATTGTCCTGCTTCCCCTATCAACATTTTCCAGTCAAGGGGCATTTTAATTTTGTGTGGACCGATCTCCAACACTGCCGCAGGTGCATTAAAACTTTCGAGAAATATCAGTGGAATGTAAAAGAAGTCTGGGTTGGCAGGATCAGAATTATCTAAAACTGCAAATCTTAAATTTTCATCAACCCATTCGGGTATCTTTTCCAATGCGTAGGTTCTATTTTCTAATGTAAGGATTTTCATAATTTATCTTTTCTATATTATACGGATAATTTGCCTCTTTGTAAAACTTTTTCCTTGCACCCAGGTGACGCTTTGCAAACTTACAGCTACTGGTAATATCCCATATCTGTACACTGTCTTTGTCCTCTGCTTTCCTTATCCCACGCCCTATGCTCTGTATTACCCTAACAAATGATTTTCCAGGTTCTATGAGAACAAGATTGAAAATACGAGGAATATTAATACCAACAGCGGCAACTCCATATGTGGCGATAATAACTTTATTTTGGCTAGTAGATATTTCATCATATTGTTCCTTTCTATCTGTGTTTTTTGTTGATCCAGAAACAAACACTGCATCTTTTATTTTCTTTTCAAGTATTTCTCCCGCCGATATTCTGTCCACCAGTATCAGTGTGTTTCCTGATGTTGCTATGTCTTGTATTGTTTTTGCTACCCATGACATACGTGTTGTGTCTGTGGTTAACCATTTTAATTCTTCGCCATAAGTTTTAAACTGTGGATGATCCTGTGTCTGTAAAACATTTACATGGCAGTTGGCCAACACTCCTTTGTCCTGTAGTTCACTTGCTTGGATTCTGTTTGTAACGTCGCCGATACTACATTTCAAACCCATAAATTCATAGTCTGCTTTTGGCACAGTCCCAGTCAAACCCCAACGGATGCCACAATGTGCAAACGGACCTGTCAACAATCTTTTTAATACATCTGCTTTCGCCATGTGTACTTCATCAATTATGACGGTGTTGATACCTTGTATTGCCTCTAAGAAGTCTGTTGTGTGTTCGTCCTTGCTTTTCTTTTCTAGAACATTCAACGATTGCCATGTGGCTATAGTGTTGAATCTTCCAAGTTCTTTCCTGTCACCGTAGTATACACCAACATCTAAATTACACGCAATGAAGTCTTCTTCTGTTTGTGTTACTAAACTTTTGTTTGGAACTATTGTGAGAGTCCTGCCATATGGTTCAACCAGTTGGCACAACGCCGCTGTGATAATAGTTTTTCCTGCTCCTGTGGCAATTTCTTGTATACATTGTGGATTTTCTATAAACTTGTTGATCGTCTCTACTTGATAATCTCTCAGTACTATTGGTTGTCCCGCCGCGGGGTGATTCTCCGGCCATGTAATATGGGAAAGGTAATCTTTGTCAACTCTTTTAAATTCAAAGTTGTGCTGTGTCCTTTTGTCCTCGAAGTCCACGTAAACTCCACCTTCCTCGAGGATTGGCAGTATTTGATCAACAAGATTAAGATAAGTGGTTCCTCCTAGTCCGAAGAAACTTACCTTACCATCCCATCTACCTAACTTGACCGCTGGCAAATGTCTTGCGTATGGAATTTCGTATTTGAATTTATTCGTTAATCTCTTCCTCCACTCCAAAGAAAGATTCTCAAATTTTACGTTTACTTCGTCTTTTATTACTAGTTTACAACTGCTCATTTTAAAGTTTTATTATAATATGATCATGCCAATCCCAACTACTCGGTTGGTGATCACTATAATACAACTTTTTTGGAAGATTCTCAAGAAGTCTTTTTAGATTATCTGTGCCTGTGGCATAATAACCGCCGCCTAAAGCAACCAGACTTGCTTTTGGTTTTATCTTGCTTTTAATTAATGCACGTGGTATTCTGTTTCTAACAAATATTATTTTCGTCTCATTGTTTATAAGTTTAAATTGTTTACTCATTTGGTGTAGCTCATACAAGTTCTCAAAAAACTCTTCAGATTTTTGGTTATCAAGTAGATAGGTTCTGTCACTGTTATGGCGATCTATGTCTTTTTTATAAATGGGCTCTTTAACATCAAAACCCCAACTACACTCATTCAGTATGTCTATGCCATTATCTTTGAAAGCATTCATCCATTCCCAAAAGTTTTTTACGTCATCTTCCATGTGTATATCACCGCTTACTGGCATTATCAAAGGAAAACAGTTTAATTCAATTAGTCCTTTTACAACTTCTTTTTTGTTAAAGGCCTTTGAATCTATCCATAACTTGTGGTAATTGTTATGGGCAATTTTCTTTCCTATCATTGTTTGTGCAGGAACATCTATGTGGGTGGTTGATATATAGAAGTTCTTCAAAGAGTCAACTTGTTCTAATGCAGATTTATTTTTCATATTTTGTTGCCAATAATCTTGTAACGACTCAGCGGCATCTCTTAAAACAATTTCGCCTGCTATTAGACTGGCTGTTGGCTTACGATGTCCTGCGATCTCCTTTTTGATCTGCTCATAATCGTTAAGAAGGCTGTCGTCAGTGAATTTAAAATCATATCGCACTGCTATCAATGTAAGATAGTAAGCGGTAACATCTGTGTGTAAAAAAGTCCATTTCTTTTTTTCGCCATCGTACACAGCATACATTCCAGGCAAATCACGTCTGTCCTTCATGCAACGTATCAGTTGTATAACTTTCTTATTGTAAGGGAATCGCATTTCTATTTTAGTTACATTATCCTCGTCAACGTATTTTTCAATCAACTTGTCAAAACTTATTACACGAAACTCGTCATCGTACTTTGGTTTGTCTAACAACTTTTTGATGTCCATGCCGTTGGCTTGAAACTTTGTTAGATATCGTTTCAATATAACAAGTGCCAATCTGGCCTGTTTCTCGGTCCATGGATATTGTGACTCTGCCAGTGATCTGACTGTCTCGTAATCTTTGGGGTGTGGCTTGATTACGCCTATATTTCCCAACATTGAAGAATTTACCCAAAAATAATCATTATATGCTAGTATTTTAAGTGCTTCGTTAATGGTTTTTGGCATATCTGAGTGCATTTTCAATCCTGGTAATTTAGATAATTATTAGTATATTATAGCATAATTGGTAATATAGTCAACCATGAAAAAAAGTAAAAGTAAAAAAGTAAATGCTCGGAAACAACTAAAAGTCAAATTGGAGAATACTCTAACTAGACACAAAAACGTTGTGGGATTCAAACCCACACAACAGCAAGTATACCAATGGTTCAGAGTAATAAACAGAGGCTTATTCAACAGTAGATTACCAATGGTGGAGCTACAAGTTAAAAAATTACACAAAGACTGGGGCAGATGTGTCGCCAATTGGGACAATAGGAAGACTCCAAAAGGCAAATTTGATCAGAGAGTTATACCGTATCATATAGATGTAGAGTTCTACATCGAACTACACTGTAAGTTTCCTACGTGGAAAGATTTTATAGAAACACTGGCCCACGAAATGGTACATCTTTACCAAATGACATGGCTGAAAGATCCTTATTCAAACCACAATGCAAACTTTTTTGCTTGGAAAAATAAATTTAAAAACGCAGGACTAGGTCTGACTAGGTGTTAGAACCTTATCAAACTCAGCATAACTTATAATCTTACTATTACCTAAGTCTGTGCCGGTTTGCAAATAGTTTAAGTAGTCCGGCGGATTGTCATGCACCACCGTGTAATTGACATAAGGTCTCATCTTCAACATGTCGCGGAACTGTTTCAGCCAGCCATCAAAAATTGTATCAGCATGCCTTTCGCCGTAACATTCCGTTTCTTGATAGATATTGTTCAACTGGTCTTTACCGTATTCTCTGAAATCATATCCTAACAGATATATGTTTTTGTGGCCGTGGACTCCTGCTGTCCAGAATGCCTGGTTGCCTGAGATCCAGTGTGGATTGTTTGGAATAAGATGTATCATTCCTTTCGCATGCCTTCTGTTCACTTCGAGGGAGGGAGCGTAATGTATAGTCTGGCGTCCTACTCTGTCCAAGCACATCTGTGCGGTCATTTTTGCATCGACACTGAATATAAAGTCCGGGATAAAATCTCTGTATAAAGCGTTACATCCATACGTCTGTCCTGTTGCTTTTAATTTGTTCAGATCAAAATCTTTACGTGATGGTCCATTGCCTATGCAGTATGCATTTCCTCTTGGCACTGCTTGGACTTTGTCTTCGAAGAATTTTTTTTCGTGTATGCGTTGCCCTTGACGTATAATTGTGTTCACAATGATTTCTTCACCAACGTACTTTTGCCATTCTATTTTGGTCACTTCCTTGTTTCGTGCCATTATAAGTATTTCTCCTCTAACCTTTCCTTAATACGTTTCCATGGCCGTCCTTGATGTATTTCTTCTGTCCACCATTCCGTGTACGCTAACTTGTTAAGCCATTTTTGCCTGTCGGGCATTTGCGGATTGTCTATGTTGTCGAAGGACGTGTTGCCGATATCGTAACTTAGGCTTGCCTCAGATACGTACACTGGTATTCCATGAATGGCCGCAGTGATGGCAGGATTGCTTGAATAACTTACAAGTGCCCAAGCCGACTTCAAACGTTCAGTAAGGTCTGTGTCGTCATATGTAGTGTTGTCTCTTTTAGGGCCTACTATTTTTACATCTTTATATTTGCCTGTATCGATAATGACATGATTCCTTGGATGTGGCCTTATGGTAATTGGCCTGTCTGTGTATTTTCTAATTTCGGTTATCTGTTGATCAAACCATTTCGACATGGGTGGATTGTGCCGCCACTGGTGACTGTTAGTGTGTTGTCCACAGACTATAATGTTTTCACCTGTCTGATGCCATGGTTTAATGGCAACCTTGAATTTTTTCCAACGTTCGCCGTCGACAACTTCATTGGCAAAGTCGGCTTCTCTGTTTACACCGTTGATACCAATTTTCCAAGTTTCATTTCTCTTAATACCTCCCACCTCTATAACAATTACAGGCTTGTTGTTTTTCTTGTATCGCTCCCTTATATCTTTGTATCTCCGCATGCGGCCTTGCCATAACACGCTCCAGATTACTGCTACGTCACCATTGGGTGCTTGTTTGTTCACCCAAACTTGTTCTCCAGATGCACGTAATGATTCAATAAACTTGTTGAATACTTCTTTGGAATTTAAAGGACCGTGCTCAGGCCAAATTTCTATGTTCATTAGTTGCCTTGTCTTCCTTTTGCAACCTTGCTAACAATATCTTGCTCTTGTTTCGCGTCAAATTTAATACCTCTAAATGGGTCATAGTCTTCTACGTTCTGCCAGTAGGCTTCGTTCCGTTCGCCACGAAGATCGCTCTTACTACTTTTACCTAGCACTTTCCTTTTACCTTTCATGTGATCAACATAGCCACCTAGCACACTGTTAATGAATACATGATGCCCTTTAGCACCTGCACCTTTTCCAATGTCCACACCGTCGTTGGGTGCTATCCTTTTCACACACTGCCAAAAAACGTAACTGTCGTGCCATTCTAGTTCTTTGAATATGGTGTCTTTGACATAGAGATCTGTCCAGTACTTCATAAATTCATTTATTTTTGGGTGCCTCTTGTTGTAGCACACCCAACCACACTCTGGATATTTTTCACCCCTTCCGAGAAAATTTACAAGTTTATCACTAGGTAGTAAACCTGTAACGAATGCAGTTGTAATTTTCCTAAATGTGTATGTGTCTGCATCTAGCCATAGGATGTAGTCAGCATCTATTGTTTTAATAGCATGATCTACTGCAAACGTTTTGTGAGCAAATCTAACGGCATCCCACAAGTAAGAGCCCTTTCCTTTATCACTTTTTCCTGCGTTTGGGTCTCTTCTTACCCCTCCTGGTATTTCTTTTATTTCTCCGTTGGCAACTGGATCGTCTTTGTGTTTTTGTTTGAATTTTACAAGCTCTGGGTTGGCCTCTTCGATGTTTATAAATTTTACTTTGCTGTGATTAAAATCTGGTTTTACACCTTCGTGATATGCGTATAGCACAACATCGTCAGGCCAAAATTCAACATGACTCTCTAACATCCTCTTTGCATATGCTGTCCACCTGTTTGGCGGAAAGGTTGTAACAACTGCGAGACTACTCATAATTTCCTAACATGTACACACCAACACGTCTGCCTACTTTATGTTCAATTATTTGCGGAAATGTTTCCATCATCTCTCCATGGCTCCAGTCGTCCTTTATGTGTGCTTCGTATGGATTACCGTGAACTGGTTCTTGTGGGTAGTGTATGATAGGAATGCTAATAAACAAGTAAGTGGATATCCTTAATATTTGCTCAACTACTTGCACTGCATCTTCTTTGGTCATATGTTCTAAAACATCACCAGCCACCGCAACATCAAAAGGCCCTAGTTTGTTGTAGTCTAACTTCCTCACATCTTCATTTAGTATTGTATCATATTTGGATCTTAGATCAAATTTATCAATGTAGGGCTCCCACACCTCCACACCTGTCCATCTGTGTTCACTTAATGGACCAGCGTCAATTTCCCAATTTTGTTTTAGTGTTTGGTATTTGTCTCCACCTGCTTGATATTTGTGTTTTAGGCAATTTAAATATGCGCCTTCTCCAACACCTATGTCTAATGCGGCCTTGTGTGTAAGTTTGCCTTGCACTTTTAACTGTTCGACCCATTCGACAATGGTTGCTTTCCCGGCTTTTTTACTATGTGGCATAATACAACCTATTTATAGACCCAACTTTGACTTGAATCTTTTATAAACTGTGCCGTCTTTTATCTCATTGATACTCCAAAGTTTATACCCGAGATCATTCACCCACTGTGTCCTGTCCGGAGTATCGGGAGTTTCTATATTGTTTAAATCTTTGTTACAAACGTCCCAACATAGTGCGAGATTGGATGTGCAGAAAGTTGGAATACCTCTTATACAACTGTCGACACTGGCTGTGGAGTTATGAGTTACAACAGCGTGTGCATTTGAAATGGCTTCTTGAAAATGGAATCTGTAATATTTTTTTTCGTCACCGACAAAATTTTTTTGTGTGTATTGAATTTCAACATCGTCGGGTAGTTCGTCCTTGCGTTCTAGAATGTTTGACACATTGTTTGGATGAGGCCGTACAATAAATTTCCTACTTGTTGCGGGTCTTACTTTTTCATATACATCTTTGAACCAATCTATCGGATCTAGCTCGTTCATGCTCCAGTTGTCTTTAGGTTGTAGCACAAATATGATCGGATCTTCTTGGTTGGATTTCCTCCATGGTTCATATTTTACATCAAACTTCTTCACCAACATGTCCCAACGATCGCTAGGACTGTCATCTGATAGGAAGTCGCCGTCGTTCATTGGCGTGTACAATGACACTCTGAAATGATGATCAGGTGATGTCGAAACATTACCAAAACTAGATAGGAGCCCACCGTCAAATGTTATTAGTGGAATTTTTTTTGCCCTGCAGTTGTCTGCAAGTTCTCTACGCCTACCTTTAGTGTGGTGCATCTGTTTGTCTCCACCATAACCAAACATTGCCGCCATTGGTGCAGTGGGCACCATTTCGCCTTCAACGGTTGGACCTGATCTGTTTTCATTAACTATAATTGGTTCATCCCCAGAGACCTCAATACCTTTTTTTAGATGGTAAAGCAGTTCATAACTGTTTCCACGTTTACGATCCTTAACCGTCCTACGGAATATTTCAACTTTCATCAATGTCCTTCCTAAAGAATATTAGTTCCATCATTTTTTTTGATCTTTTCCTGTTTATGTAGATATTATACTTTGTTCGATGCAAATTGTAAAGCTCCCTGACTTTATCAAATGCCTCTTCAATCGTCATGCCAACGGTTAACTCTATCTCTGTTACCCAGTACTTCACGTCTAAGTTTGCTATTTCTTTACCAACATCGTGCCAAAGTCCTTCTACATCTGTTTTCAGGATGTCAACACTGTCCCACTCCAATTCTGCCATTATTGTGGTGATATTTTTGCATTCTACTTCAATGGTCTCTAAACTGTTACCTTGGTCAATCAATGAATAACTGGCTGGAATTGGTAAGTCATTCCATTTACCTTTGTGTCCATCCGGTGGATAAAAAGTAAAAAAGCCGTTAACAGGGCCATAAGCAACAGGATAAAATTTAAGACAGCGATTGATTATCTTTTGACTATGTTTGCCACCTTTTCTTATGCTGGCAAAATAGTGATATCCACCCTGCTGTAATATTCTTTTTATATAAAATTTGGTTGCAGGAGTCGGGTCAAACATACGCACATCAAGGGAGTTATTATCAACACATATCAACTTCTCAAAGTGGGCGTCTGCACCTATGCCGAAGCTCAACACCCTTTTAGAATTTTTTACATGATATTCAGGCACATGGTAGTTCCTATACAGTTTGAAATCCTGGGTCTCAAACAATTCTTCTTCGAACCTTCTGATTTGTCCGATTATATTTGCATCGTCTGGTTTAGGTATATCAGCCATTTAACATTCTCCATGCTGTGCCGTCTGCCATTTCTTTCAAACTCCAGTTGTTGTAGGCTAGGCTTGAAAACAGTGCAACCCTATCACCATAAAGTGGTGTTTCGATTTTTGCAAAATCTTTTTCAGATATCGGTGCCGCCGCACTATTCTTAGGGTCACATAGCACCGGTACACCATTTGCCAGACTGGCAATCATGGTATTGGAGTTGTATGTCACTGTGGCATAGTAATCTTTCCAATTAATTTTATCTTTGTGTGTTGTTGGTTTATCTACCTTCACAGTGGCACCCACATGATCCATTTCTACTGTAGGATTGTAAGGCTTTTCACGAACATCTATCTGTCTGTCTGTATTTTCTTTCAGTGTCTTAAGTGTGTCATCTAACCAGCCTTTTGCATTGAAGAAGTTTGCGATCGCATTGGTAGGTGGCAGGACCAATATTTTTCCACCTTGCTTGTTCCATGGTTTAATGTCCTGTTTGAAATGTTTTTCATACCTATCTGTTGGTCTCTCTTGTAAAATGTTCTGGCAGTGTTTGTTTTTTGTTATCCTTAGCCAATGTGGGGTATTGTGGGCGTTAGTAAAGTACCCATGATCCATAAAATAAAAATCCTTGTCTTCCTTCTCGCACCATTTGTAAATCTCACCTGAACCGGCCAGTATTCCATACATTGTTAAATTTTCTTCTGGTAAGGCTACTAGATCTCGGAATTGATAAATTTTATTTGCTCCTGGAGTACCTTTTACAAAAGCATCAACATATCTTTGTGTACGTGGTTTGGTCGTGTTTATTCCTGCTATGTTCATTTCCTAAGTTCTTTTACTTCAAACATTTTTTGTTTTGACGCCCTATTGAATTCTGCAATGATGTTGACGCTTCTTCTATGTAACTGTGCATTTTGCCTAGCAGAAACGCTGTGTACATTTTTTGTTGAGTTGTTACAAAAAGCAACTAGTGTGTTAGGTTTGTATGGTACAGTGTTTACTATTGCACCAGCTTTGTCGCCAACCGCTCGCCCACCATTTTTATTGACCTCGTGTATCTCATCATTTGTTTTATGTATGCGGAACTCACCACCTGTACTTTGATCATCCGCATACGGCATGTAAAGTAATAATGCATAGATCTCTCGAGGATTGTCAATATGAGGAGTTCGGGAACTAAAGTCGATTGGTTTATGCATCACTGTCTGGCAGTCAGTGCCAATCCAGTCACCACCTTTATCCCAACCACGTGGACTTAGAGTGTTTTCTAAATTTGGCACATGAGGCATAAGCTCGCCAAAGGCTTCTTTCATTTCTTTATAGAAAGCTACAGAGGTATGATACTCTGTAAATTCTTTCCATATACTGGAGACTTTTCCTGGTTTAAGCATTTCGTCTGCTTTAAGTCTGTAGCATATGCCCGAGTCAAATGGTTCTGTGGCTAACAGTTGTTCTTTGGGCCATTTCTTTTCAAGATCGTCATATACATTCTGTGGCAATGCATCTTCTATTATAAAGTATGGATACGGTTCAAGCACTAATTCGGGAGTTTTCTGTAGTACGGAAAGGTTCATTCTAGGTGCTCCATTATATCAGGTATGTTGATTTTGAAATTAATCATGTCGCTGAATCTTTTTACTCCTTCTAATTTTTTTCCTTTATCTCTTGGTATTTCTACAACATCGGCTAGATAAAGTTTATGGTCTAAGTTTAGATTGTGTGATAACAAGGGATAGACTTTCTTGTGTACCATGTTCCTATCTTGTATTTCTATAACTTTTGTTCCTGGTTGGCACCATAACAAATTGGTCATTCCTGCACCGTGTGCCGCCAACACGTGTGATGCTTCTGCAAATGTTTTCATTTGATCTTCGATACTTAAATTTTCTAATGTCACAGTTTCCCAACCTTTAAGTTTTAAAAGCAATTCGTCGGAGTTGATCATTCTTCTAGTTTTTGCTCCGGGTCGTAGCACTACAATTTTCCGATGTGGTTTCACGCCTTTCAAATTATTAAGACCTTTGAAGTGTCTTAGCCATGGTGCCAGCGGTGGCACAATTATTCCGTCTTTAGAGTTACTCATGCTTGGGACAATCAAATGTTTAAATTGCCATGTTTCTCCATGCGGCATAAAAACTATTTTTACATCAGGAAATAATGCCTTACAAACTTTCTCAAAATATGGACTCTTATTAGGAACAATATAGCAAAATCTTGCAAAGTTTGTTGACCACCTTTTCTCTATCAGTCTAAATTTAGATATGACATCAATCCATACATGCCAAGGATTATGCTTGGTATCGTCATCAATCGGAAGCCAGACATAGGTGTGACTTTCGTTAAAATTTTGTGTCACTGGAGGTAACTCCAGATCTACAGTATCACTCCATTCCGTCCACATCTTGTGACTCTTGCCAGGCTTGTGCCTACGTTTGTGGGTTAACTTCCATACATATTCCGTGATAAGTTTGTTTTCTCTTGTCAGTAACAACGGGCAAGTATGTACTCTACATTCATGGAACTCCGCTACAAATGTTGGTAAACTTGTAAAGTGAGGGTCAATGGACTCATGATAAGGCACAGTATAGTTGTACTCTGGGTCAACCATCTCCCAACGGTCGAGGAAATACTTCAGTGAGTTAATGTTTTTGACTGACATTTTATTAATAATTATGTTATAATACACTACTATGATATTATTTTCAAATGGATGCAGTTTTCTTACCACTCGTCCCAAGGACGGCGTTGACACATTCACCTCACAAATACTAGCAAAAAATTACGGAATGGATTTAGCAAATTTGGCCATGGGTGGTAGAGGCAATGACAGGATAAGTTTCAGCACCAAGGTCTGGTTTGAACAGAATGGTAATGAAGATAAATTTGCAGTGATAGGCTGGTCCAGTTCGAATCGTAACGACTACTGTACAAACGATGGGCACAAGGCAGGTAGAATTAGGGGAACTAGCCTCACATGGAGGACATGGAAGACTTTGGATAATGTTAGTTTCATAAGGAGTCACAAAGGATATGATATAGATTACAATGCCACCATGGGTTTCTTAGATAATGTCTTTGACCTACAGAATTATTTTGAGCGGAGACGTATTCCATACGTCATGTACAATTCGCTACCAAATGATTTTTATCATAAAGGTGTCACAGACTTTAAAGTTATAAAGGAAGCGATCAACATGGATAGGTTTTTCAGTCCGGCTGTGAGCCAATATGAATTTATTGTTGATAAAGGATTGCTGGTCAGTCCAAATGACCCACACCCATCGCAAGAAGGTCATCAACAATGGGCACAACAACTAAAGGGCTTCATAGATGCTAACAATCTACGCACCATTTAACAATAAAAAAAGTAAAGCATGGGAAGTGTTCAACGGGGTCGAGAAGTCTTGGCCAGATCAAATATCAAAATTAGATAATGCAATTGAAACAGATCCTGTAGGTAATAGTATGTTCTGGGGATTCGTAAACAATAATTTGGAAATGGTCAAGAAATTGGAAGCACGTAACCACAACTACTGGTTTACGGACACGCCTTACTTTGGCAGATTTGACAACAGTAATTTAAAACCTAACAATCATTTTTGGCGTGTGTGTAAGAATGCAATACATGTTCCATACATCAAAGACTGCAAAGCAGATAGGTTTGAAAAATTTGGAATTAAAATAAAGGCGCCTGCGTTTGCTGGCAAGTACGTATTGATTTGTCCTAGTTCAGATGGCATAAATGCTTACCTGGATCAACCAGACTGGACAAATGAAACAATAGAAAAGATTAAAAGATACACTGACAGACCTATCAAACTTCGACACAAGCCTAGGGGCAGGGGTACATCAGGACCGAGTGAGGCAAAGGTACCCCTATCCGAGGACTTAAAAGAAGCGTGGTGTGTGGTAACAAGCTGTTCAATATCAGCAGTGGAGGCCATGTGTGAGGGTGTGCCTGTGTTCTGCCACGATAAAAGTTTTGCAACGGATGTGGCAAACACAGAACTTGCTGACATAGAGAATCCATACTATGGTGGACCGGAACCGTGGTTGTACAGCCTGGCGTATCAACAGTTTACACCCGAGGAATTGATGGATGGCACGGCAGTTGAAATCTTGCTAGACAAAGGACTGTTATGAAAAAATTAGTTCACTTTGGTTGTTCTTTCGCTGTTGGCAATGCAGTTCCTACTTACATACCAGGTATGGATTCTGGAGCCTACATACATCAGGTAGCAAGAAGAAGGAAACTAGAAAAAAAATACAAAATAAAGATAGGACTACCTACCAATTGTGGAAAAATACTGGCGAGAGCTTTACAGTTGGAATATAAAATGATAGCAGAAAATGGTGGTAGTAACGAAAGAATTTTTAGAAATATGTTACAAACGGATTTGGACAACTCAATCGTTTTGATAGGATTGACAAGTTACAACAGGCGTGAAGGCCTAACCACCAGTCAGGACAGCAGTCATTGGCACACATGGAAAATTGTAGGACCTGAAGAGCGTGCGGGTTACAAGGATTTAAAATTTGATCCATGGGTGAACAAAGACAAAAGAGAATATTATCCTGCAATAGAGGAAGAGGGACAGATCAAGACATCAATGCAAATACTTTACATGCAAAATTATTTGAAGGCAAACGGTGTACCATACATTATGTACAATGCCCTTTACAATGGATTCGACGATCCCTTAACAGATGAGTGTAAAAAATTACTGCGGATGGTAGATCAAACGAGATATTACAAACTGCAAGGCAGTTTCAATGAAACACAGCACGGATGGTGCCTCTCTAGAAAGATGGTGGTATCCGAATTAGACGAACATCCAAACACGATGGGTCAAACTGCATGGGCGGATCAGCTGATGCCATTAGTCCAAAAAATTATACAATGAATATAGAAAAGATTAACGGATTCTGGGTGCCTAGCAATGACGTACATGTGGAAGACTGGAAGGCAGGAAAACCTTTCACACAAAATAAATGTCTGTTGCAGTTTCAAAATTATTGCAAGAAACACAATAAAAAATTTAACCACATATTGGACATTGGTGCATGGGTCGGAACATGGAGCATGGCCATGAACCAGTACTGTGGGCGAGTTATTGCCTTTGAACCGGAAGCGGTACATTATGAATGTCTAGTCAAAAATGTCAGTGACGATATAGAGACTCATCAACTGGCCGTTGGTGCAGAAAGTAAAATGATATCTCTATCACAGGACGACTTTACACAGAGTAAAAGGGTACTAGGCGAAGGAGCCATACCAATGGTAACAATTGATAGTTTGGGTCTTGATGATGTTGATATGATCAAGATTGATGTGGAGGGTTATGAAATGGAAGTATTGAAAGGAGCAACAAAGACATTAGAGAACGTCAAGTACCTTATGATCGAATTAAACAATAACACTAAAAAATATGGCAGTAGTAACATAGATGTAGAAAATTATATCAGTTCACTAGGCTTTAAGGGATTGATGGATCACTGGCCGGACAAAGTTTTCTATCGTCCATAACATAAATTAAATACTTAAAATGAAGATTTTTATAACAGGGGTGGCAGGTTTTTTAGGATCACACCTAGCAGACTTGATGATATCAGAAGGTCACACTGTTGCTGGCAATGACAACATGATTGGTGGTTATACGGACAATGTGCCACAGAATGTAGAGTTTCATCAAGTTGATTGTTGTGATTTGGAAAACATGACAAAGGCAATGCAAGGTTGTGATATAGTGTACCACACTGCCGCTACAGCCTACGAAGGACTTTCTGTTTTCTCTCCAGTGCTGGTAACAAGGAATATTTTTGAAGCTTCCGTGACTACAATTACTGCGGCTATTAGGAACAAAGTAAAACGTATTGTGTATTGTTCTAGCATGGCGAGATATGGTCATCATGAACAGATGCCATACAAGGAGGATTACGAATGTCGTCCACAGGATCCGTATGGAATTGCAAAAAAGGCAGGAGAGGATGTATTACGGAATCTATGTGATACGCACGGAGTGGAGTATGTCATTGCTGTTCCTCACAACATAGTTGGACCAAGACAGAAGTACGATGATCCATTCAGGAACGTGATGTCCATAATGTTAAACAGGATGTTACAAGGTAAACAACCAATCATATACGGAGATGGCGAACAACAAAGATGCTTCAGCTATATTGATGATTGTTTGTATTGTTTAAACGCACTAGCATTTCAAAACAACGTGGTTGGTGAAGTAATTAACATAGGACCGGACGAAGAACCTATAACAATAAACGAATTAGCGGAAGCCTGTGCTAATGAGACAGGACTTAACTTAGAGCCTATTCACCACAAGGATAGACCTAAAGAAGTAAAACTAGCTGTGTGTTCGTCGGACAAAGCAAGAGATTTATTAGGTTACAGCACGGCGACAAACATGAGACAGTCTGTGAAAAAGACCGCCGAATACATAAGGACCAGAGGCACGAAGAAGTTCCAATATCATTTACCTTTGGAAATAATAAATGATCAGACCCCAGATACCTGGAAGAAGAAATTGATATGATAAGTTTCTGCTGTCCATCGAGGGGCAGACCCGAACTAGCAAAGAGATTAATTGATACTGCCACAGAAACACAAAAGGGTGATACAGAATTTCTATTTTATTTAAATGACGATGATGAAAAACTGGAACAATACAAAGACTTACTTGATGAAAAACATTATACTATAGGCCCAAATCAATCAACATGTTACAGCTGGAATTTAATGAGTGTAAAGGCAACTAACGATGTTGTTATGCTTATGGGTGATGATGTACAAGTAAAGACCCATCACTGGGACCAATTAATAGTGGATGAAATAAACAAATATGATGATAGGATTTTAATGGTTGTGCCAAGCGACGGCAGAGTCAAAGGAACCAAACAACTTACTAACAAGACGAAACTATGGCCCGACAAGCCATTGCCAGCACCACATTTCGCAGTCCATAGTAACTGGGTAAACACTTTAGGATATCTTGCCCCTGCATTTTTTTGGCATTGGCACGTGGACTCGTACACACAAAAAGTAGCACGTAAAATTAACAGATGTCTCTATCTTCCTACGGTAGAATTCAAAGCCAAAAAGATACTAGACGATAATGCTGGTAAGCAAATACGGAAAAATTTTAATATTCGTGAAAGAGACAACTTTGTTTGGACAAAAGTTAGTGACAGGCATTTACAGTCTGATGTCAGCTCTTTACAGAATTTTATTGATGCTTTTTAGCAAACGGTTGTAAGTTTCTTCATTGATATCTAGTTGTACCAAAGGACTTCTTATGTATTTCCTTTTTGTGTGTACAAACTTAATGTTTTTTGATTTTGTAATTAGGAAAGTATTTGCTGTGTATTTTATTTGTTTACCGTTAAGATGAACGTAAGCGGCAGTGCCGTCACTTCTTTCCCTAAAGAACCATAGGCATAATATATTCCTGTTGAAATCTATATCTGCAAAACTTTCTTTCAGTTCCGCTTTTGTATCATGCTGTTCGCAAAACTTCTTCCAGTGTTGGTGATTAATATTGTTTTGGTTCTCATACAGGCTATCGTACTCTCTACTGTCAACAATATCACCAGCACATATATGTTCTACAGGTTGATCATGGTAATGATGTGTTTTAAGTTTATTCCAGATCATTATGCACTGAATAAGTTTATAAGTTCTTTCTTCCAATCGTCCGCGTACTCACAGTCTCGATAACCATCGAACCATGGTCCACCTTCAGTGTAGTGCAGTATTTTAGGGTGGCCGTTATTGGGTTCTTTATACCAACCTACAAGCCAATTGTACTCTAACGGTAAAGATCCTATTTCATTGTCTTCCAACCAACTAAATCTGTGTAGGAATTTCGGTGATTCATCGTTTAGCAATTCTGGTGTAAGTATTTTGTTCTTAGGATGTTCACAGTTCCATAGTACCATGCTTGACCAATTTTTTCTAGGATATACAGTTTGTACTTGTCCATCCATTTTGGTCGTTTCCTTTGGTGTATAATCATGTTGCACAACCATAACTGCTTTAGAATTATCACAGTGTTTGGTAAGTTCATGTGATGGTATCTTCCATAAAAAGTCGCAGTCACAAAACACTGCCCAACCTTTGAAGTCGTTCATGTATGGCACAAAGAATCTTGTAAAAGTGAATTCTGTTGATGCAAGTTTATCTACGGGTCTAGTGTACAGTCCTTGGTCCCTCATCTGCTTCTGTTTCAATGGTATGACTTCGGCCGACGGATCTCTACGTTTGATGCTGTGTTCACACACCTGATAGGCTATGTCTTCCCTGCTGTCGTGACCTACGTAAATTTTCATTTTCTTCCGGACATTATTTCATGTATTTGTTTCCAATTACTTACACGGATAATGTCAGGATGTTCAAAGTCGTGATTGTATGGGTGGTCAATTAATATAGGCTTTAAACCGTATTTGAGCCCGGCTACAGCGTTCTTTGGCTTGTCCTCCACCCAATACAGTCCGGTGTTGTGAAACTCGGCTAATGCTGAATCTTTGTCTGCACCTGTGTCTAAGATGTGATAATTTTTAAAAATGTGTTCACCAAATAATTGTCCTAACCTTTTTTTCCTTACAATTTGTGCCGGTATATCTGATGTCTGTGAGGTTATTGGTATAAAGGTCCATCCTTCTGCGGCCAATAGTTTTACCCAAGTTTGTGAGTCCTCCATTGGGCACTGTGTTGCCATCCATGCACTCTTGTTGAACTCTCTTATCTCTTTACGTATCTCAGGTATAGTAACGCCAAATCTCTCTGCCATTTCATATGTGTTTTGTTTGTTTGGTAAAAGTTTATACGGATATATTTTTTCGTCGTTCTCGTAGTATGATCGCTGTAACATCCAGTCTGAGAAATGCTTTTCCCATTCCAGCAACACGCCGTCTACGTCTGTTAGTATTATTCTATTTGATGTCGGCATCTTCCATACCTGCCACCCTCAGCTTTACAATGTTTGTGATCTGCCATTGCTTCTGGTCTAGACCTTTGGTGATGCCTAGCCATTGGTTTCTTATCAAGGCAAAGTCGTTTATGATCTTGTCCATGTCAACGACGTCGTCCTCACCGTCAACATACTTTTCTGCATCTCTGCTTGATAACGCTCTGTTGTAATTTTCTAAGTACTTTCTAAAAGTCTTTGATCTTAATCTTCTCAACTCTATGTTTAGGTATTCTAATATAGCTTCCAGTTGTTGTAGTTGACTGAACCTTTCTTCGACTATGCCTGGCAGTGAGGCACTTGCTCTTTCTAGATTACCATATATTTTGCACTGCTTCTTTGCTTCTAGTAATTCTTTGTCAAAGTATGCAACGCAGTCAGGTATCTTGTCGAGATTTCTACTTACTTCGTTGTACCAGTTAATCATCATAACCGTATCCGTCTGACTCATCGTCCTCTTCGAACACAGTATTAATTGCTTCTTCTAATTTAGGATCGTATTCTGCAGACGCTTTTATTTCATCATGTTCTACACCGATGTCTTCGAGGCTCTTGATAAAGTCAATTGCCATGTCTAGTTTTTGTCTTTCTGGCACGTAATGAACTATTGAATTCCATAGACGTTCGATATCTTCGTGTGTAAAATCTATCATTACTCTTCGTTTGCTTCTGTTGTTTCTGCAGGGACCTCTTCTTTGAATTCTGACATTATCATGTCTAATTTATCACCTACCCACGCTTTTCTGAACTCTATGTGTTCTTTACCTTTTGAATCGATGTATTTCAGTCTGTTTCCTGTTTGAACCAACAATCCTTTTTTCTCAAACAAGTCAACTAATCCACTGTATGGATCCATACCTGTATCGTAAGGGATCTTAACTTGAACACCTTCAAACGGTTTGGCATATCTGGTCTTCATGACTTTACAAGCGGCTCTAATACCTCTTACGTCAGTGACTTTGTTACCTTTTTCGTCTTCCTTTAGTTTTAATTTTTTCATTGCAACTACAATACTTGATGCATAGATAAATCCTTGTCCACCCGATATCTTGTCATCTGGATCAAACATATCTTGTGATGCATAGGTGTGGTTAGTTGCTATAAGTCCTACGTTCCAACTTCCAAACATGTTCACACAGTTTCTCACAAGTGCCGTCAATGCCTTTGGCTTTCTACCGAGGTCACCTTTCATATCTCCTGCTTCGAACTGATTAACATCTGTTGGTGTAAGCATCATTCCTAAACTGTCTATAACAAATAGCACCTTGGGTGCACCTTCCTTGTTGTCTGCGTGTTGCTCTTTGTAACCTTTCATAAACTCCGAAACAGTTTTTGCAACATCATCTACCATGGACATACTTAATTTTAAAAGTTTGTCTTCCGACGTGTCTACTTTTAGTGCTTGTAGCCATTGTTCATCCAATGCGTTCTCTGTGTCAATCAGTATAACAAATATACCTTGATCCTGTGCGTTCTTGATGATGTTTCCTGATGCTATGTAACTTTTACCTGCTCCTGATTCACCTGCAAGTACAGTCACCTTACCTAGTGGAATACCTCTGTTGAAATCACTGGTCATCAAATAGTTTAATGCGTAATTTCCTGTGCTGATCCAGTCAGTTGGATCACTGAATCCTATGCCTAGCCCTTGTATACTTTTTGTAATACTTTTCCTAAATTTTGTTGCGTCAAATACTTTTGTCATAATTTTGTCCTTTGTGTAATCTATTTTAGCATACCTAGGCCCTAACGTCAATGCCAGGGCCTTGGTAAATGTCAGATTATTTTGCTTGTCTTGATCTAATTAACTTCAAGATGTCTTCTGCTCTCTTGGCACTGTCACCTGCCGGAGCAACTGGTGCCGCCTCAGGTTGTGGTGCTGGTGCACTTTGAGTGACTGGTGCCGCTGTAGGAGCCGCTTGTGCCACTGGTGTTACCGGAGCCGATGCAGTTGGTACTGTTACCTGTGGTTTACCTTGGTAAGCCACGCCTGCTGGTCTGAAGTACTGTCCGTATTGCTCAAGATCATAAGCCTCACCTTCCACAGATTTCGCAAATAGTTCTGCGATTATTTTAACTTCTGCTTCTGTTGGCTCTTTTGGTCTGAAGTCACCTAAGTTGTGTAAACCGTGTGTGTCGATAGCAGATCTTTCCGCTTCGTCCAACGGTCTTTCCCTTCTTGACCATTTACTTGTTGAGTAGTCAGCATAACCACCTTTGGTTGTTTTAGTGATTCTGAAGTCCACACCTTTCAAGTAATCAGTTGGCATTTCTTCCATCTCTGGGTCCATCAATGCTCCTCTGATAATATTGAAAATCTGAGGGCCAATGATAAATCTTCTGATTGGATTCTCAGGTGTCGAGTCTTCTGCTAATGGATTCGTTGTGACAAAACCTTGGAAAATGTAACTTTTCTTTTTCCAATATTTTCTACCCATGTCTTCCATTGACTTGTCTTTAAACCACGGTCTAACTTCTGTTAGTACTGGACAAGTTTTACCATACATCTCCATGCACGGTACCTGTACTGTCACCGGCCTCGAATCAGTCTGACCTTTGATGCCTGCGAAAGGTAACTTGATCATGTTTCTTTCTGTCCAGAAGAACGTATTATGTTCGTCCCTGTCCGGTAAGAATCTAACTACTGCTTCTGATCCTTCTGATATGTTCCAGTGTGGGTAGATGGCGTTGTCTCCGCCTGTGTTTGAAGTGGAGCGATTCACTTCTTGAGATTTTAACTTCGCTCTTATTTCAGCTAATGATGCCATAATGTAAGCCTCCTTGTGTGCCTATGTTTGTGTTTGTGCCTAAATGTATATCAGACATATAGTACGTAATATACAACTATATTTATCTAATGTCTACTACTATTATTGGTAATATGGAGTTTTTATTATGAAAGGTTAGCTAGTGTTTTTATTCTATCTAATTCTGTGTTGATCTCTTGTGCTTCTTCCTGTGCTTCTGATTCGTCACCTTCTTCTGAGAAGAATTCATCTACTTGTAGGCCTGCTAATTCGATGGCGTCTTTAAGTGTGTATTCCTGATCTCCAACTTTGAACTTGTCGCCTGCTTTCATGCCTGCCGCCTTAGCTTTTCTTACTGCGTTTGCAAACTCATTGCCTTCTGTTTTGTCTGCGTATCTGTCGTCACCTGCCTGCATTCTCTTGTACGCAGTTGTGTTCATCATTTTATCTGCTTTGGTAACATCTAGTTTAGTAGCGTTTTCTTTATCTTTTTTTTCGATTTCAGCATCTTTAGGTTCCGTGACATATTCGGCCACTTCCATCTCGCCAGCTCTCAATTTGTCAAAGTTTTTCCTTAGAAACTCTGTGGCTTCTTTCTCGTCTCGTGATGCGAAGATTGTTTTTTCATTCCTATCTAAAACGTTATACATCATCTTGCCGTCATCTTCACCTCTGCTCATTGACACGTAAGGTTTTATCCCACCTTCGTCAATCATTGAGTCAACCCAACCTTCAAACGCTTCTGTTTCTTTTGCTTTTCCTTTAATGTCTTTTTTAGGACTGTAATCTGCAGGATCCATTCTCACTTCATCTGTATATCCTGGCTCTGATTGCATTTTCTTGTAGTCGTCAATGTATCTTTTTGCTAACTGTACCGCGATCTTTTTGTTTTTGATGTAGTCTGGAGTTGCTTTAAATGTTGCTGAATTTTCTTGTTCCATCTCATCTGCAACTCTAGAAGCAAAGTTTGCCACTCTGTCTTCCTCGCCTGATTTAGTTAACAGTCTAGACGCTATATCTGATAGTATAGAACTTAACATTGTGTTCTTGTTTGTGAATTTTGTAACTTTCAACATCTTGTCTGCCGAATCATCTTTTCTTAAAACTAGTTTGCTGTCTGGGTCATTTAAAAAACTTTGCACTACTGCACCGTGATCCACTGGTGCTTGTATAGGTGCATCAATTGGCTCTGCATCTGGCTCCAGTTCGTTCACTTGCTCTGCTTCTTTTGACGCTTCCAATTCACTCATTATTCTGTTTATAATCGGTAAAGCGTCTTCTACTCTGCTGTCTAGGTTAGTCATTGTAAACTTCTCTCTCATTTTGTTGACAGTTTCATCATCAAGAATTTGTTCCTCAGATGTTTTGAAATCTTTACTTGCGTTCTCGTAGTGTGTCTGGTTAGAAAGGTTCTTCATGTACCCTCTTAGGTTCTCTAATTTTAATTTTGTTTGCTCTATGATGTCACCTGCGTTGTCGTTCAATTGATCTTTGTTGGTAACATATCTCGAGAATGAATTTAATTTTGCTATGTCTTCTGAAGTTGATACAATGTGCTGTCCGAACTCGTCATGTGGTCTTCCACCATTTGACACGTGTCTCATCATGGCTCTAGCGCCTGCTAAATGTGTTAACGGATACTTGAATCTTTCACCGTCTTCGTTTTCAATGTACAATGACTGTATCTGTCTTGATCTTGCACCTGGCACAGTCTCGTCAACCTTGCCTTTGTGCCTGATTATTAATTTTGTTTTATTTAGGTTCTCGTATGAACGTTTTGCTGTGCCTGATAGGCCTTCGGTGACGCCTGCTAATTTTGTGATTCTTGCTAGTTCTTCTGACATTTCATCAGTATTTACCGTTTTGTTCGTATCTGCAATATTTTCATAATCCTGCTTCGTTAGGTTGTTTTTAGTAATATCCCTTACATCAAACCTCAACTGATGCTCAACAGAAAAGTCTTTCAACTCCTTAAGGAACGCATACCATTCGTCCCTGCTATCCTCGTCTATTTTGTTTACTAGATCTCTGTTGTAGTACACCTTCATGTTCTCGCCGTCTGCTAGGCTAATGCTAACAGAACCAAATGTGTCTGCATCTTCTTGGAATTCAAACTCAAAAAATACGGCACTGCCTGGATCGGCTGTAGCGGCTCCATTCTCGTCACCTAATCTTATGTTTGAGAACTGTGATCTAATTTTGTTGAATAAATCTTGTGAATTTTTTGGGTTCATATAGTGTATTTATTATCCATTGAACGATCCAAATATGGGCATCGGTGTTATCTCACTTGTCCTGTCTGTCCATTTTTCGAATATTTTTGGGTCAAAATCAGCCAATACTTTCATCATACGTGTCATTAACAGGCAAGAACTTACTAGGTCGTCATGTTGTCCTGGCTTCGCACTATAGCTCATTCCTGAAGCAACAAAGTCCTTCATCTCAGATATTAGAAGTTTTGAATTTATCTTCATTTTGTCGTTCTCAACAAGTTCTTTGAATTTTGTACATGCATCGATCTTGTGTTTGGCTGTAGTGTTGAATCCTCTTCTGAACTTACGTCTGTGTCCTTTTCTGATAGGTTCTGACAGAAACATTCCCATAATATTTTCTTCACCTATGTCCATTACCCTCATCAGTGCCGCTTCTCCTATTGAGTTGTTTTCCATACTATAAAATATTTGAGGAGATGCTGTGGCATCTTTCTCCATTATTGTGTCGTGTATATGTTTTGTAATCCCTTGCAGGATTCTTACCTGTTGGTTCATCGGTGTTTGGTTGTGTTGCCATTCGCCAACTTGTTCAAATGTAGGTAATTCAAAGACTTGGATGGCCGCAAAGTCTCCTCCTGTACCCATGCTGGGATCTAATGATACCATGTAAGTGTGTCCAGGAGTTGGACGCTTGAACCAACGCACCTGTCCTGTCGTTTCGATAGGTGGTACTCCCTCCATGTCTGCTAGGACTAAACTGGAGATCAATGTCTCGTCAAAGATCAAGAATTCGCACTCGTGTTCCCTTCTAAATCTTTCTTCACCTATCCTTGATTTTTCTGCCTCTGCCCATGCTTCATCTCTGTCTGGGTGTTCATTCCAGTGTGCCTTCATGGCATAAAAGCCATTAGTCCCGATTATTTTGTCATTTCCGTATTCGTCAAATCTTTTGTTTGCTTCTTTCCATATCATCGCAAACTGGTCTTCGTCACTGTTTGGTGTAGAAGTGATTAAGCATTTACCTCCAGTTGACAAGGTCGGAGATAGTGATGTCCAAAACTCCTTTGCCTTCTCTGGTGGTTGCACGAACGCAAACTCATCACAGTATATTAAGGTTAGTGACATACCCCTACCTGTGTTTTCCGTTGTGGTGGTTGCCATAATCTTTGATCCGTTGTCAAATTCTATGCTGTTCCTATTGTATTGAGTCACGCCTGCTTTGATCCAACTCGGCAACATCTCATAAGCGTAACGCACTCTGGACATAATGTCAGAGGCACCAGCGTATTTGTGTGCCGCAATTAGTATTTGTGAATCTGGTCTAAACATTGCATACCAAATTAAATATCCTGAAGCACAGGTTGTCTTCCCTGTCTGTCGTGGTAGCATTGATATTGAAAATCTATGATTATTGTACGCCTCTACCAATCTTTCCTGATAAGGGAATGGTTGGAACTTCATTTCGCCTTTGGTAGGATGTTGTATTTTCATGAACTGTTTCATGAAAAACAGTGGACCTGTCTTTGGATCCATACACTTTTCAAGTTGTTCAACTTGCTCTTTTGTGTATTTGTGTTTCTTATGCGCCTTTTTAATTTGGTCGCTATCTAATGATACATACGCCATAGTGTAGTATTTAAGGCTGTGATATTGCTTAGAAAAGTATTACTTTGCTTCTTTTTCTTCTTTGTCTTTAACGGCTTTTTTCATTGGTTCAGTTTTGTTGCCGTCTTTGTCCATATCTAAGAAGTCAGGTTTTGCTTTGGCCTCTGTTTGATATGCTGTCTTGAAACTTTCATACTGTGATCGAAGACTGTTTGCTAATTCTTCTTCTGTAATTTTATCTTCTGCAGTCATTGGATTGTCACCTGGCTCTGCTCTTTTAAAAGAACTTTTCTGTCTGTTTAAGCCACCCGAGTGTTTGTTCACTAGTGAATCTACGTCCTGAA
>Ga0181391_1000067_pt1 | contig 28496 bp, 37 predicted proteins | sample 14SPOviralmetaG_FD_130080 | JGI IMG/M metagenome (GOLD analysis project Ga0181391, IMG submission 130080) | Marine viral communities from the oligotrophic San Pedro Time Series (SPOT) site, San Pedro Channel, CA, USA - 14 SPOT_SRF_2010-08-11 | ecosystem: Environmental > Aquatic > Marine > Strait...
ATCCCCAAATGCTAAAGTTGCGGCATAAGAAAATCCTTGTATGCCTGTTAAAGCAGAGCCATCTATAGCCCCTAGTTTTCCGTTGCTATCAAGCTGTGGAATGTTGTTAGCAGATGTGCCTACATTCAGCGCAGCCGCTGTTCCCAGACTTGGGGTTCCACTTACGTCTGAGTAAGCACCGCTAGTTGCTACTGCATGTAAGCCAGTTACGTCAGATGCTGCGCCACTAGTTGCTACAGCCGATAGACTAGAGGTAGCCGCCTTAGTATTTATCTGAGTTTGAACATCAGAACTAAGACCTGTTAATCGATTTATCTCAGTTGCCGAAACGGTTACGCCAGTTATCTCGCCTACAGCTATTGCACCGTCTGCGAGGATGCCACTGGGCGTATTACCAGTGGATATAAAATCTGCAAAGTCTCTTGCTCTGGACATTAGCTTGGGTCTCCTAATACTAATACAGTGTCACTGTCAGTTGCATGACCGACCCGATATGTTCCTGATGTTGCGAGGGCTGTACCTGATGGGTTTGCAAAGAGCTTTTGCCCTTTTTGAAAAGACGAACCAGTTATATCTACTGACCTGTTTAAGATACCAACAGACCCTGCTGCACCTGATGCAATAGCTTCTTTAGCTTCACCAAAATGTTTGTCCATGTTTTCTGAAACATAAGGCAGATCAAAGCGTGACATATTTAAATGGTTAGTTGTGTCCATATAAGAACCTGCACCACCACCGCCAACAACATGGTCATTGTTAAATATAATTCCCATACCGCCAGAACCATAAACAGGAAACGTCTGAGCAAATTGTAATTTTAAACTACTTAAATTTGGAGCGTTAGGAGCAAATTGTCCTGTTCCAGTTTCTGAAACTGCACCGTTACTTGCTAATTTCCAGTAAAATATTTCACCGCCAACGTGGTCTACAGCAACCCATAGTTTTATAAATGGATTCCAACCAAGACCAGAACCATATCCAGTAAAACCACTTGGTAAAGTTATTGCAGAATAAGTTGTTATATCTAAAGTATCTACATCTACACTAAATGGTAAATAATATGGTACGCCACTTACTTGTAAGCACCATACCCCAATATTAGTTTCTTCATCATATATTACTCTAGTACCATAAGCAGCCCCAAAAGTTAAACCAGTGTTTTTCTTAGTACCATATGTCGTACCAGTTGCCTCTACTTTGGCAGCTACCATTATAGCAACGTTTGCTTGTTCTCCGACCATAATATGAACATCATTTTTTATATGACATCCTGCAAAACTATTATTAGACCAGTTTGTTCCTTTAGTACCTGATGATGTATTAGAAGGTCTTTGAGTGTAGATAGCATCAGTTCCATGTGACATAACAGGTGTAGTGTTACTTCCATCCCAAGTACCATGTGCCATAGAAAATTCTCCATTTCCTAAAGCACAGCCCATAGCAAAACTACTGCTACCATCTCCACTTGCTGAAATATAACAACTAGTTGATGAGTTTGAAGAATTAGTAGCAGTTCCTTCAGATGTAGTTGACCAATTAGAGCCGTTCCATCTTTGCCCTCTTACATATTGATAACCATTAGTTGCTCTATATCCTAAGAGATACCCTTCACTTGGACTTCTTTTTTGGGATAGCCAACTTGCGTACATAGATGTTTGCAGTCGTTGAGAAGCATTAGTAAAATTTTCAGAACTAGAATCATAATCATAACTTTTTAAAGTTCCATAATTGCCAGAACTTTGTCTGTAAAAAATTAAATATTTATTGTGAGTTTGGTTATAATTACCAGAAAAAGGAAACATCCCATAACTTTGGTTAGTACTTCCAGCATATAATTTTATACCGTTGTTTGATTTAGCAAAGTCATCGGCTATAGCTGTAGAGGTAACTGGTGCAACCGTACCGTTGTCATTTAGAACAACTAAGTCACCGTTAGCGACAGTAGCACTTGCTTGGAATTTGCCAGAAGGGTCTCCGCCACCACCGCCAGAACTTCCGCCTGTTAAACTTGAAAGTGTAGCCATTTATGAAACTCTCCATTCTGTTCCGTTGTAGACGAGTGCAAGTTGTGCGTATGCTACGTCTACAACCAAAGTCGCATCGCCATTGATGTTATTGCCATTACCTGCAACGGTTAAGTTATTTACTGAAAAATCCCCTGCAATTTGTCGTACTTCAACGAAGTCTCCAGTATTTGCTGAAGAGGGTAATGTTAAAGTAAATGCAGAGCTTGATACGTCACAAGCGTTTCGAGTATTTTTGGTTACTGTGGCGTTAGTAGTAATAATACTAAAGCCAGTAAGTTTGTCTAATGCCGTACCATCCGTTGCTATGTCTCTACCATCTACTGTACCTGAGACAATAATGTTTCCAGTGACATCTAATGGCTTATTCATCGTCCACTTATCGCCAGTAGAGGCATAATTAAATGTGGCTGAAGCACCGTCTACGGTTAAACCTGCGCCATTGGCAGCGGCTGCGCTTGAAGCACCCTTGGCTACTGTAATATTTAAATCATCAACATCTAATGTTGTTGAATTGATAATAGTCTGAGTTCCGTTAACTGTAAGCCCCCCAGTTACTGTAAGGTCACCGCCAAGACTTACGTTCCCAGAAGTATCTTCATTAACTAGAGGTATCCAGTTTCCACCATGTGCGTAATAGCCTTTGCCAGTGCCATGCACATGAGCGAACATCCCATGATAGGTACTGGCACTTGGAAGATCACCAAGCGCAGAGTAGACATTTGAGTACAAGATTTTACCAGTAGTGGTAATATCATTCGCACCCATATTTATTGCACCACTAAACGTAGCCCCAGTTAGTTGAGCATATCGGGCATCTGATTGTGTCTGGGTATAATGGGTTGATAAGCTAAAAGTGCCGTAGCTAACAATAGCAAGGGTATCACCTGTATTTGCTGCACTTCCTAAAGTAACAGAAGTACCGTTTGTGGCAGTGAAGTCTGATGGGTCTAGACGCAAACCATTTAAAAATACGTCACAGAAAGTGGGGTCATATGTGGCAGGGAATACAGTTGTAGAACCGCCATATGATCCACTATTTGTACCTACTGTATAATCTTGTCTTTCAGCCGTACCATTTACTGATGAACCTGCCGCCTGGAAACCGCCAGAGCCATACACCTTCATCAGGTTATTAGCCGTATCGAACCATAGATCCCCAATCGTCAAATTTGAGCCAGATGGTGCAGTAGCTGATACAAAGTATGTATCTAAAAACTGTTGGGCTGTTGTAATGGAAGTCTGGGCTGTAGAGGCATGGGTAGCAGCATTTTGTTCTGAGGTAAGGGCTGCAGCCGCACTGTTTGCAGCCGCTGTAGCTGAACCTGCAGCCGCTGAAGCACTTCCTGCAACGGAGTCTACATACGCCTTGTTTGAAACATGGTCACTGGCAGTTGGGTTTGGAACACCGCTGACAGTATTATTGCCCATCGCAATAGCACCAGACATAGTGCCACCAGAGAGACTAAGTTTGAGAGCGTCTTGGGTATCTACATAAGATTTGTTTGTGAGATCTGGCGTATTGGTAGGTGCATAAGTAGTCGTAATCTTCTGGCTACCCATGTCGATAGCACCTGTCATAGTGCCGCCGCCAAGAGGTAGTTTTGCTGCTATAGATGCAGTTACGTTTGTAGAGAAATTTGCATCATCGCCTAGCGCAGCCGCTAACTCGTTGAGAGTATCTAAAGTAGCAGGGGCTGACGCTACTAGATTAGCTACGGCTGTATCAACATCGATTTTTCGGGCGGCATCATTATTATTTTGAGGTGCAGATAAATTCTGAATAGTACCTGTCGTACCTGCATCCATGTTAAGAGTGCCGTTGATGATCACATCATTAAAAGTAGATGATCCAGTGGTAGCTGTGACGTTACCAGTGATCCCACCAGTAAGATTACCTGTCAGAGTTCCATTTATAGCTAAGTTGTTAAAGGTAGATGTACCAGAAGAAGCCGTTACGTTACCTGCCACATTACCAGTGAGATCCCCAGTGAAACCACTTGAGGCAGCAACTGTTGTGCCAGATATAGCCGTTGGGTTTGTAGACCCGATTACGACACCGTTGATTGATCCGTTATTACCTGCACCGCCTACGGTTACTGAGCCTAGAGTAGAGGTAGTTGAGTTGAGTGAAGCGAGGGTACTAAGACCTGTTACTCCAAGTGTGCCACCTACAAGTGCGTTACCTGCAAGGTGTAGGTCTTTGTATTTTAGGGTACTGCTACCAATGTCTATAGTATTAGTGACTGAAGGAGTTAAACTCGTTCCAGTGTTAGCTACAATCTCATGCCATTCGGCTGCAGAAGATGTTGCAGACGCACAAATAAATATTCGCTTTGTAGTGGTATTTATCCAGAGAGATCCTACTGCATAGTTCTGTGAGCTATCGTTTGTAATAGTAGGATTGCTTGTAGCGAAGTTATTCTTACCACCGCTACCACCATTAGCGGCTTGTAGAAATCCAGATACGGAAGTCGCTAGAGGTATCTGTGGAGCATCTCCTGTAGCACCAGTATGACCATGACCTGTTGTTGCTTCAAACGCTGCTAATAGTTGGTTAAATTCAGCATTAAGTGGTGGAGCCGTGATATCCGCGCCATTAATAATTTGGCTTACAGATTGGCGAGTATATCCTGCCATGTTCTACCTTCTCCCCGAAATCGAAAATTCAAATACTAAACCTTGGATGGAGTAGGGTTCTGATTGACCCACTGTCACAAAGGTTGCTCTTGTTGAAAAACCTGATCCTTGAACGTCAGCCGTAAGAATTGGCTTTGAGTTGCCCCCATAGAGTGCGTTGGCATCTCCGTAATCTAAATTCAGTGCGTTATATCTAACTGGACCGCCTGTTGAAGCCTGAGTATATTCTGAGGGCTTACTGGTATTGTAGTCTCCCCAATCATAATCAAGTGATAAAAAGAAAGTTGCAGGACCTTCTGCGCGTACAAAGGTGTTTACCTTGCGAAGTGTCTTCCTGACTTCTGTATCGCCAAAGTCGAGGTAGGGGGTGCTATAGACTGCAACTATGTCATTTCCTGCAAAGCTTTGACCATTCTCTTGCTGATAAACTTTACCGTCATAATCTCCATGAACGACATACTCTTCTGAGCCAATATAACCAGACTCAGCAACCGAAGCTCTAATTCCATTTAGTTCCCCAAAAGACCAATTTATAGAACCTTGGGAGTCGTATAGCCCACCAATTATTCCGTAGCTATCGACTTGTGGGGTAGTGGCATCTCCGACAAAGAACCTGACCTGACTTTTACTTCTTATGACCACTGAGTTAACTGTGTCGGTAGAGTAGTTTTTTATTAGGTTAACCAGTGTGACCTGTATTGGCTTACTTACTGTTTCTAATTCTACGTCACCAATTTTAGATGTTGAGGAGACAGGTCTGAAACCGTCTGGTGCTAAGAAGAGTAGGTCACCTGCAATCTCGACTACGCTGTCTCGCGCTATGCAGCCTACGTTGTTAGTCACACTCTCAAGAGCAAAGGTAATTCCACCTGCAGAGTTCTTGGTTGTTCCTACTTTCTTTATAGAGTTTGTTCCAAATACGAAGAGGTCATCTCTAAAAGGTTTAATTTGGACTACATTAAAAGCAGGACTTAGAGATCCACCCCCTGCAGCCGATGTCCAAGTATAGGGATCATTAGGTGCAGAGTGTCTAATAGTGGCTCTCGATGTCAGATCACCACCTACCCAGAGATGGTTCTGATACTCTCCTACTATCGAAGGGGCATCTACAAGTTGGTTACCACCTGGACTGCTAGTACCGCCAGAATTAGCTTGTTGTAGTTCGTACCAGTTAGTTCCATCGAAGATTACTGCAGGATTGATCCCATCTACAAAACAAATGCTAGATCCAGTACCCCAATCGAATTGCACTTGTCGTATTTTACTTATGCTCAAGCTACCAGAAACTGTGTTTCTAGTGGGCTGATTAGCAATAAGCTGCCAACCAGAGTATGCAACAAATTTATAAAACTTATAAGTAGTCGCGCCTACATCTTTTCTTGCGGCTATAAAGTAGGGATTGCCTATATGCTCGTTCTTGTAGAGAGCTAATCCTAGTACTGCGCCCTCTGCACTTGATCCACCAACTGTAGTATCTAGACCGCCTAAGTGGTGATAGCCTTCGATGCGTCTGTAGCCGCCATAAAGACTTGGCTCAAAGTTGACCAATCTTGTAGCTGAACCAGACTTATTATCTGACAGATCTAAGTGGTTTTCATTACTATTCAGACCGCCACTACATATAAGTTTGAAGGACTCAATTTCATCTGCCATTAAAAGGCTACCCTTGTATCCCTGACATACTCAAAATTATTTATATAAAGTGTCTGTAAATCTTTTATTCCAAGCGTGAATGCTTGGTAGGCGGCATTAGCAGCTTCTATATTGTCCTTAAACATGTATAGATGATATAAAGCCCCATCCACTATTACAGTATCAAAGGCTTCTGGTATTCTGGTTACATCACTACTGTTTGTTAGATCTGTGTAATTTAAGTAATATCTAAATCGTACATTGTAAGCTGCATTGGGTGAGGGAGTTATACCAAAGCCACTTCCATGTGATGGAAAGACATTGTCTGGTATACTTCTACCTGCACTACCTGCAGAGTAGTCGGCATCTCGATGTCTGGCGTACCACTCATCTCTTTCCATAAAACCTAATGTTTTAAAAGATGCACGTAAACTGGAATCTTCTTGGATCTGAAAACTGTTCCAATCCACTTTCTTAAAAGCATTAGGCCAACTATATTCGGACTGACCTGCAGTTAAGGTTTGTGTAAATTCGGCTGCGTTAAAAGGCCACTCAAATTCTGCTTGGTTAATTTTACTTACTGCAGCTTTTACTGCGTCCTTGACTAAACTTTGTATGCCTCTAGTATTTGCAAATTCAGCCGTAGCTATTTCTACTTCATTAAGTCTGCGAAGAACCATATTACACAAGTTTATATAAGTAGAGGGCATTTAGCGTTGTCCTAATATGAGGATAAGGGGCCAGTACGCACTGACTAGCCCCCTAGAGTAGTTATTGTTTATGCAAGGTTGTAGTTTGCAGTGAACAATGTTTCTGGGCGTAGGATTTTCCTACCATATAAATTTAAGCCCCTATATATATCTGCGAAGGTTGTTGGTGAACGGAAAGTCTCTGTTTTAGCAATTTGCTGTGCAGTTGCTACTGCAGAGGCATGACCTGCTACCATTACACCGAAGTTGGCTTCAGAACCTGCAGTTGCTGCAGTACCTGGACCAGTACCTAGATATGGTAGATTGTTTGACTTGTAGATTGAGAAGCCTCGAATAGTACCTGGAAGTCTACCATTACGCATCTCATCACCGCCACCGAAGTCGCTGTTAATGAGTTTTGATGATTCATCCATTAGTACTTCTGCGAAGACAGGATCTACTACCAACCAACGTCCATCTGTATCCACATTTGCGGAATCCATTAGACGAGCCATGCGGTTCATAATAGCTAGTGGAGAAGTGATACCACCTGCACCACCACCTGCAGCGATTGGGATAGATGTTACTTCTGAAGTACCACCTACGTCTGAACCACCGAAGTCTGTGATGTCTAGCTTATTGGCTGCAAGCAATTCGTCATTACCTGCACTTGAGTCGGCTTTAGTACCGTTTATGTCACCTGAAGCTGAACGTCTTGCCCATGAAGAGGGTGTCTTCCAACCTGATAGATAACCTAGTACTTCAGCGTCCATAGTGTCACGCAGTTTATATCCTGCATGGTCACTAGCTAGGTCACCAAAAGAAATGTGCGCGTGAGCTTCTTCAATATCGTCCAATGCAAATTGAAAATAGTTTGCTTGATCGACAACCATCGTGAAGTCAGCGTCTGTTAGGTCTTGAGTTGCTAATGCCGTACCTCTTTCATAAGTTGTTACGTTTACGGTTGGCTCCTTTATAATTCTAATTGAGTCACCAAAGTTAGCTATCTCACCACTGTAATCAGTGTTGGTAACCGCGTCTACTACAGAAGCCTTTCTCAGGGCTAACTGTACTTTTTTGGAAAATATAATCGGGCTGAAATTACCGTTAGGTAAGTTACTGTAGCCTGATGCGCTTGGAAATGCCATTGTGTTTCTCCTATATGAAATGGCTTTTAATTAGCCTCAACGTGAGGCAGCTATATCAGATAAGTAAAACTCAGTGTCAGTAGTCATAGGAGTGTCATACTAGGTATGGTTCCCATCTCACTGGTGGACTTTGTTAGTAATTTATCTGGAAGGGTAAGGTGAGGGGTGTACCTAATTAGGTGTCCATCACACTTAGTAATTCAATAGTGTCATTATACCATAGACACCTATTTATATCAATAGTTAAGTGTTAACGTGCTGCGCCTGAAACATCATACTCAAATTTACCAGAGGCTAATGCTTCTTGTATAGCATCTTGGTTTTTCTCAAACTCTTTGTCAGACATTCTAGCTACTGCACTTTCTGAAAATACAGCCTTTGATTTGGCTGCAGGAGTAGAGGATGTAGCTCTACCTATGGATTGGGCGGCACTCTTAGAAGTTTTTGTTCCTGTTTGAGCTTTATACAAATCAATTGTACTAGCTGCCCAATCTGAGTCTGTATTATTTTTATAGACGCTATCTTGGATAGTAGGATGCTGTAATGCTACCCAATTATGAAACTTTCTATCCTGACGAATTTTTGCAAAGTCAGGATGTCTCTCAAGTAGACGTTGTTCGGCTGATTTCTTATGTATCTGCTTTTCAAATTGTTCTACTTTTTCAAGACGCTTTTCGCCTTCTCTGAGAGCTTCGTTAGCCCTTTTTTGGGCAATTGTATCAACAATCTTGGCAACGTCAGGGTAGCGTTTAGCCCAAGCTTCAACTTCTTGATCAGTTTTTGGAAACTTGATTTGGCTTCTTGTGGCTGCATCAAGCTGCTTTTGCATGTCTGAAACTTGTTGAGCAGATTGATCCCTAACCGTTTGAATATGCCGCTGAATGTCTTGATACCGTTTTTTATAAGATTCTTCTTCAGCATTTAATTGTTCCACTGGTTCTTGCCCTTCAGCCTGTTGCTTCAGTACTTCTTGACTGTAACTTAGCTCATCTTCTGCTTCTGGGGCGCGACTATATTTTTGCTTTTTTACCATATTAATCCTTCATGGGTCCGATTATCGGGTATCCATTTACTAGACTGCAAATGCGTATTTCTGTTTTTTTACAAATGCAGGGAGGGGTTTAGACACTGGAGATATTTCCATATCTTCATCGTCATTTAAATGATCGTCTACCTTCACAGTAGCGATCTCTACATCCATCTTTTCAGATGGAATTTCTTCTGATGCTTCGGCTTCCGCTTCGGCTTCTTCTTGTTCGGTATCGTCTGAGGCTTGTACTTCGGCTTCCTCAGTTCCCTCGCTATCGGATTTATCCGAATGATACCCTGTGTTTTCGCAATGGTCACAGCCTCTTCCTTTACACATTGGGCATTCAGTGACTTCTTCCTCGACATGCTGAATGAGGCCATCCATATGCATCGACATGAGACCCATTTCGGCCTCAGCTTGCATTTCCATAATATGTTTAAGGCCGTGATATTTAACTACGTGGGCAGGTAGGACATACTCGCCACTACTTAGATTAGCATCGATGTCATCTCGTACATTCTCTGCAGTTGATCCTAGAGGTATTGGATTACCCGACACTTCATCGTATGACATCACTCCTACAACTTCTTCATCATCAGAGCCGCAAGGCATCCCACCGTGGTATAAATCCATCTCATCCTCATCTACTAATTCATTTTTCTGCAATGCTAACTGTACTTCTCTCTCTGCAGGGGAAACAAAGCCATCTTCATCTTTGTCGGCTTCGGCAATATCAACCTGTTCCTTGTTGTCTGCTATTTCTTTGTCTTCCTCTGATCGACCTTTCATGCCATCGTCCTTTGTAATAAAACCGCCAGTATTAAAATTTTCTTTTAGATAGTTAAGATAAGGGAAGGGGCTTTCTATTAAACCTGCTCTTGTGGCAGTGCTTAGACCTAAAGCTACTCCTGTCTTAGCGAGATCCCTAAATGACATCTTGTCTTCGTCATCGTTTTGTAGGTAGTCATAATATTCATCTAGCTTTTCTTGAGCTTCTTCAGGTGTCCACTGATCTGACATCAGTTTTCTACCGTCATCGTCCTCGAATGTTTTTATTTCTTGCTCTATCTCTTGAAGTGTACTGACTGCACTATCACCGTAAGCCTTTTGCCAGTTCACGCCTGAATTGATTGCGTTATCTATGGCAGTTTGCCGATCCACCTCTTTACCATCCCAGATCGAAGGAATTAGGGTCTGTACTCCATTAATTTCTTCGATCCTGCCTCTTACTGTAGAGAGAGAACCGTCATCGTTCTCAACGGCTTTACCATTGGCAATGTTGTAGAAGTGATGTTCTAATAATGGGTCCATACTACTTGTTACCTGTAATAAATTGTTATAGCTTACACTTAGTTAGGGAGAAGTTATGAAAGAATTAATTTTAGACGAAATTGAAAACGCTATTAAAATGTGTTTACCCGAAGACCAAGATGCGCCTTTTGAGGTGGATGGTCAGTTAGAGAAGATATCTGAATTAATAGATGCCCTCATTAAGCAGACATCAGACCACCGCGATTAAATTTATATCTTACTTGATTTACAAGTTCCGTATCACCTTTTGCAGGTAGTGGATTAGGAGCCTCTGATTTTTTCCAGTAGGTTACCCCTTTGGCAAAAACTCTATCTCTGTAGACTGTAGCGATATCAAATCCTTTGACTGCCTGTCCTGTTGTCAGATCAATAAAGAGATGTTGCCCTCTAGGATTAATTCCTATCTGTACGACTGTATCATCCATTTCATTAAGAACATTTCTTTGAGAAGTAACCTTACCCTGAACAGACGCTGCAGGAGTTTTACTTCCTGTTTCAGCTATATTTCTTCTTTCGGTCTGATTTACATGAAATGTACCATCTGTTACTGTAACTGCAGGTAAATATGAGTCAGCCGCACCGTAATTAGGAGTTCCATTTGGTCTAATAGGATGGACAGTCTGTAGCCTATTAAATGGAGCAGGTGGACCATCTGGGTCTATTTTAGAGTTTAAATTTAATCTGATAGATTTCTCTTCACCTTCTTTTACGGCTGCTCCTATTTTAGCATTTGCTGAAGGTTTTCCTGCAGTGCTTTTACTTAAATCAATTGCCTCTAAATTATCTAAATCATAGTTTTTTAAGACAACATCTGGATTTTCAATATTAAATTGACTTGTGCCTATTTCTAATTCATCTGCAAAAGCGGCGTCCATTTGACTAGCTATAGGTGGATCATCTAAGGGTGGACCACCATTATCACCAAATTGATAAATTTTTCTATCGGGGGCTTCACCACCACCAGAGGGAAGACTTCGTAAGTACGCATCTCTGTCAGCTTCTTCCATAATATTAATATATGTGTTAACTTCTTCAACCATTTGATCATCAACAGATTGAAAGGTATTTGATCTAAATCCTAATGATCTTTGATCGTCTTGCCTTTTAAATCCACCTGCTCGACGTTGCTCAAAAAAGTCTCTCATAAGAAGTTGTAAGGGTGCGTCTTTAAGTTCCCCTCGATACTCTCCTGGAACCTCTCTACTATAGGTATTATGCCCTAGGCTTGGTCCATATAAATAGTCTCCTGTAGGATTAACTCTTCCTACACTAGAAGTCTGCAACTTAGGAGACATTAATAGTTCGTCTTCTGTAATGCCTATCCTAGAGAGACCAAGTTGAGGAAACCCTTCATCTTGATATTTTTTAGCGTCTAATTCTTGCCAAAGAAGTCTTCGTTTTGTTCCACCTATTCCTCCATCTTCTATTGGTAAACGTAGATACTCTTTTGCGTCTGGATCTAAGATTCCTACCCAATTAGGGTCTACATTTTCTTTTACCCATTTATCATATTTTTTTGCAGCTTTAGGACTTATATCTGACTCTTTAATCATCTCCATGACAGTATCACTCATCATGGTGCTAAAATCACCAGACTGACCTGCCATAGAAGCATACAAGATATTGGGATTACCACCCTTGTCAGCAATACGTTCTGCCAGACTTGTTATTTTACCTGCAACTTTTTCATCAGAAGCCCACAATCCAGTGTAAGGGTTACGCATAAAGCCCCTACCACCGTCTAAATCTACAGGGTTCTGGAAAGTAATATTTCCTACCCCAAGTAGGGTTTCGTCCGTAGCAGTACGATCCCCCTGAGCCATTTGGAAGACTGCACCTTCGCTCTGTAATTCATCAATAGTAACGTCTTTTTTAGGTATTAGATTACCCTTGGGTACAGAGTTTTTAGGTACTTCATCTGCATAAGTAGGTAGTCTGGTTTCACTTAGACCTGCAGGATCTAAGACCTCTTTATTTACTTTACTAGGATCTTTTCTACCTATGTTGCCAAGATTAGATCCCAATACATTAGGATCATATGTGGGCATTGCATCTACAATTTTGTTAGTTCTGTCGGCAAGCATTTTTGCGCCAGACATTATAGCTTTCTGTGCCGCATCTCCTGCACCTGGAACTAGACCTATAATTGTGCCTACAGCCCCAAGTCCACCCATAGCTCCTATAAGATACCAGTTAGGGTTTTCCTTCTCTATTTCTTCGCCAATCATGGCTACTGTCTCGTAGCCGCCCTTTATGTCACCTACGATGGGGGTGAAGTCTGCAACTACATTCCCTACGTCCTTCCACGTAATTTCAGAGGGAGTATATTCTTGGCTATACTTGTCAGCCTCGCCCTGCCAATCTTCCGCTGTACCGCCTAAAAAAGTGGGATTATCATCTTGATCTAATAGGTCTTGTAGAACACCCATAAAATATTCCTAATTATAATATATTTTTTTCGTAGATATTATTCTGCACCCATTATGGCTTCATCTCTGAGCGTAGATATTCTACGGAGTTCTGCTATCGCACCTTGCGTTTCTAAGATGCGGTTTTGATCCTTGCAGGTTTCTAAAAAATTACGTAGAAACTCTATCCGTTGATCAGCATAATGTTTTAAGGTTTCGTATTGTAGTTTGTCGTTTACTAAGGGTAATAACGACTGATAAAATGTTTTATCCATTACTATCTCTTCATGCACTTCTTTGCTTTTTTACAGGGAGCTTTTGAGTTGCAGGTTTTGCAGTATTTCATTGTATTATTCCTTGCTGTTGTTGTGGTGGATTACCGCCATTATCACCGCCACCTTGACCAGTGAATCCTGCAGCATCTGGTTCAGGAGCTTGTCCTTGAACTATTGTTCCACCGCCATTTCCTGTAGGATCAGACACTGGGGGTACTGCAGAGGCTGCAGCGTCTGGTGGTGGGGCAGGTTGTTGAGGCATCATCGCCTGTATCTCTGCCATCATTTTCTGTTGGATAGCTGCCTCTCTAGGATCGTTTAAGATTTTTTCTTCATCGAGATCCATCGATGCTGCAAGTTCTCTGAGTATGTAGTCATACTTAATAAACGGAGCCATCTGCTCATTGCCTGTCATCTGCATAAACTGTAGTAGACGTTGGCTTCGTACCTCGTTCCGCATCAAGCTTTCAGTACCTCTGGCTTTTACGTCCAAGTCTCCAAGCATTTCAGGATCAAAGTTAAACTGCATGTTGAAGGAAAATAGGCTTTTACCTAGTGGTCCTAGTAGGTAGTCATCGACATTTCTAACTACTGCTTTAATATTTTGTGCAGCCGCCCCCATCAACATCGACATACCTGACGCAGTTCGTCCTACACCGCCAACGGCTCCAGAACCATGTGAGTAGCTAGGTATACCAGTAGCTTCATCTGCTAACTGTCTAGCCTTGTCGAATAGGTACAAATTCTCTTGTGCGGTATTCTTCGGAGAGGTTGAATAGATGGCTTGTCCAGGTGCGCCTGACTGCCTACGGAAGACTTTGCCTGGGTATATAGACATGTCCTGTCCTGGTACTAGGTTTGTCTCATCTACTTCGAAAATTAAGTTGCCAGATAGGGCTGCGTTATCTACAGCCATTCTCATAAATCCATTCATCAGTAGCTGCGTATCTTGCATATTTTCCGCAACCCCAATACCCCAGAAAGAGTAGGGGTTAATCTCATAGGGAACAGCTAAGTAGGGAATGCGACTAGGAGTAAACGGATTGAGAACTAGTCGTAGGATCTGTCCATTACAAATCCAGATATTTACTTGGATCTCATCCTGTTTTGCTAATTTCCTTGGAATATCTATGTCAGCTTCTTCTGCTAACTCAGTATCTAATATTCCCCAGTATTCTAATACTTCATATCTCTCCATCTCATGGCTGACACCGTCATCTTCCATGTGATCTTCCCAGTAACTACGCTCGTAGTTTGGTCCGTATTCAAGGGCTAGTTCTATAGACTCGTTGCGGAAGTGAGGGCGTTTCTTCAAAGTACGAAGCTGAGTGCGGTTCATCCTATGCCGTTGGATAGTGTATTCTGCTTCAGACATATTTCTTGCGTCAGGATCTGGGTAGAAATCCCAAATAGACACAGATTCCATCTTAGGAATGGTTTCCATTATTGGATCGTAGTCACCATCCTCAGTCCAACGTGGATATTCCTTAGATTGGGCGAATGGACCCTTCATCACACCAGTTCCAAACAGAACAAGCTCGTTTGCCAGTGATCTAAGGTGTTTCGGGGCTTCACTTTCGTCTAGCTGATCGTGCATCAGCTTTTCCATCTTCATGGCAGCTACTTTTGCAGGTTCATAAGTAATAGATCCTGGCAATTTACCTGCACCTAGCTCTAAATCGTCCTCGATTACCGCTAAATCTTCTTTGTAGACCCCTAAGTCTTTTGCGAGGTCGGGTCTGACTATATTATTAGGTATTTTATAGTCTATACCTGCTTCTTCTTTGATTTTTTCTTCAGTAAGTGCGTTGGGATTGTATGATACCGTATCTGCTACGTTATTTGGGAACTTTCTAGCCTCAATTCCAATTGGAAACTTACTACCTGCAAACAATACGTCCACTACTTGAGCATATGCCGCTAAAACCTTGGTTTTTGTGATTTTTATGAAAGCTTTAGACTTCTCAGTTTCGGTAAATTGCACCTCACTGGAGTAAAGTCCTCGATAATTACGGTATGCGTCTAGCCATCTCTCTTCGTCTGCGTGTCTTGCGTCTTTTGCGCGGTTATATTGCGACTTTATAAACGCAACTGCACCAGAATACTCCGTATTTTCTGTTTCAACGTCACCAGTTTCGTCCAGTGGTACAATTAAGCTAGAATCTGAGTCTTCATCTGGTAGAGGTTTGTCCATTAATGCCATATTAGTATCCAAAAATTGCGTCTGCAGGTCGCCAGACTTGTTGAGGTACACCTTGCCCAAAATCAAATGGGCTGAAAGACCTTGGTCTACTCATAACTGCGTACCTTATTGAGTCATAAGTGTGTCTCTGTTGCGAGGTTCGGGCGTCTATGTCGTCACCGCCTTTGGGGTCGGAAGGAATAATTGGTAAATCTGCTATTACTTGTCGGCATGTGTTGAAAAACTGTATTCCTGCCTTCTCTGTATCCTCATCTACCTTTAATACTTCGTGCAGTCGGTTCTTTCCTGCTATTCTAGCACCGTTAGTTCGGTCACTTGGTCTCCACCTACATCCCTCAGCTATCATTTCTTCGGCTATGGATGGACCCATTTGCCCTCTTTTGTGCCAACATGAGGAGTCTAAGACCCCATACTGCATCTTCTCTGAACCTTCGGCCTCTAGTATTGCCCTAGCTAGATCCCTGCCTGTATGTTTGGTCAGGTACAATTCACGGTAGCAGATTAAAGTTTCATAGCTTGGATCGATAGCAAACCAATGCACTGCGCTATAACTAGCATAGCCGTAGTCGCATGACCTAAATCTGACCCAGTCAGTCGGAATATCATAAGGTTCAATAACATGATATTTCTGTCTAAATTCAGGAAATGCCGCACCGTCTGCAACTGACCAATCTCCTTCTAGTAGCTGCCTACGCTGCATCTCTGGTAGAGAGAGCAAGTTAGCCTCGTACTGACCACCTTCCATTAGGTAGGGATTGTCAGATAACTTTGCAGGTATGAAGCGTCTGTAGAAGAGTGGCTCACCTGCTTTTTCGTGATGGTCTGGGTAGACTAAGTCTTCCCCTGTCTCGATGTCTTTGGCTACAAACTTGGTGTTTGCAGGGGCAGGGTCTATAAACGTCCTCTTAACCCAACCGTGTCCTATACCCCCAGGATTCGTGGTTGCTCTCATGTAGATGGGCAGGGTAGGGTCTGTGGTACGTAGTCGAGAGCGCATGTAGTTCCAAGCGAAGTCTGTTGGATATTGCGTTAACTCGTCGAAGGCTATGTAACTAAACGCCTGACCTTGATACCGAAGAACGTCTTGGTCTCTCTCTAGATAAGTGAGCCATAATTTAGCACCACTTGGGAAAGTCCACTGTGACTTCTTCTCTGCCCATCTAGCTCCCTTGAATGCCTTGGGATAAAGCTCCTGCGTCTTCCAGACAATTTCCCTAAGCTCATCATTTGTTCTACGTAGAATTAACCCATTAAAATTAGGGTTTGAGAAGTATCTCATGGGGTCAGAAATCAGGCTGAAAGTTTTTCCGCCACCTGCTGCGCCTCCGAATAATACCTCTCGTTCACTCGCGGCTAGGAAGTCTGTCTGTGGTCCTTCATTGGGGGCGAAGACTACTTCCTGCTTCTGCTTTTGTTGCTCAATACTGTCGAAGTCTAGCGTACTTGAGGGGCTATCTTCTTTAGGAGTAAGTTGCTCTAATCCCTTCTTGGCTAGTGTAAGTCTGCGTTTAGCGTCTGTCTGCTTACGCTTTGCTATGGCTAGTTTCTTCTCAGCCGTTGTCTTTGGCTTTCTCTTCTTGGCTTCCTTATCTAATTGCTTCAGTCTCTTAGAGGGGTTCTCAGTACCCTTGCCTCTGAAACGCTTCCAGATAAGAATAAGACCTTGGTGAGTAATTGTGTCACCTGTCTTACTAATCAGCCACGCAGCAACTTTTCGAGAGGAGTTACCTTCCTCTAAGTAATCCATAGCCTGATTTACGTAGTCTGCCTTTTCCTGATCAGGTACTAAGACTAGTGGATCATCACCCGACTCTACGTAAGCATATGGTATTTTCGCATTCTTGTTGGGTCGAGTGCGACTAGGCCATTCATTCAATCGTCATTTTTCGGTGGCAATATAAACATCGCACCGCCTGTGTTGTTTACTTCTACTTGCTCTTTCTTAATCAACCCTGTTCGATCTAGTATCTGGGCTGCAGCGGCTATTGAGTTTCTAGCCCCCATAGCTTCGGGGTTGTCTAACACCTCTGATAGTCCGTATGCAGCCTTTGGAGCATTCATAGCCAACATCAGGGATGCCTTCTCGTTGATCTCCTTCTGTAGTGGTCCTACGACTGCAGATATACTAGTTGTATCTGCGTATCCTGCTTCCTTCATAGCGAGGCGAATATTACCTCTACATTCAGGTGTCATCAGTAGCTCTAGAAATAGAGACTGCATGTCAGTGAGTTGTTTCTTCTCTTCCATAATTTACCTCAGAAATACGAAGCACAAGCCAACAAAACCTGTGGCAATCATCCAGAATATACGCTCGGCAAAGGCAATCTTCTGTCCTCGAACGAGGGCTTGCTTTTCCATTTCGTCTAGCCTGTCATCTGCTTTCTTTTGATATTCAACTATGTTGTCCATCCTCTTGAATGCAGTGACCATGCGTTCTTCCATTCGCACCATTTCAATCATACACTCGCTCAGTTTGTCCACTTTGGTTTCAATGCGGTCTAGCCTGTCTTCCATTTAAAGCCCCTAGATTGAATTAGTTGGTAATTTAAAACAGTAAGGTCTAGCCACTATTTGAAAATTATTTGCTGTGTATTCTGCAAAATTAGTCATCTCTAGTTGGCAAGAAGCCATGTCTATGAACATTTCTTTTTCATAGGGAACCACTGTGCAAGTCGTTGCATCGTAGGGCATCATACAAGCTAGAAGTGCGCCTAAGATCATTTCTTTTTCTTCTTCTTAGGCCAACCACTAGTCATATCTTTATAAGCTGCAGGGCTGATAGTGCTATTCTTCTTTGAGCGACTTGTTCCTGCTTTTTTTCTTTTTTGGATGTTTCCCACTAAGGAGTTCTTCTTCTTTGCTGCCATTTTGTTTTTCCATGAATTTTGTGACTATAGATTTTGTTCTAGTAATAATTATTACAAAGCCCCGATCATCATAGAGCGTGTGCTTTGACCCATGACTAAGTAGCTGCATCTTATCCTCTTACGGACTTCTTACCTCTACAGCCCCAAGCCTTACGCCTGACTTTGACTTTTGCAGTCTGCTTCTGTCCTGAACTTCTGGCGCAGTAGGCATCTCCGCGCTTTGTTCCTTTAGCAGAGGTTCTCTTACGAGTGACACCATCACCATCTTTGTACTCAGTGCCGTTGGCATACTTTCGACTTGCAGGTATTTTCTTCTTTTTCCTAGCCATTTCTATCGACCTCAAAGCATTCTACTGAACTGGCTGAGTTAGTGATCAGGACTTTGGATTTTAATAGTTCGGCTTTGCAGACTTCTTCAGAGCCAAAGGTAGCGATATGGTAATACTCAAATTCGCCATGCATGAACTGTAACCAAACTAAAAACCACATTAGCTAAAAAACCACCAGTAAGCTGTTCCACAGATACCACCCCAGAGAACTACGATTATGAATATCCAAGTGAGCATTTCTCGTAATTCTTCGGCTTCCTTCTGCTTCTTACGCAAGGCTTCCTTACGCTGTTTTCGCATCTGACCCTGATAGGATACCCAATCATCGAACAATCCTGGTCTTCCGAAAAGCCGCATATGCGACTCTAATTCGCGCTTCTGTTCCTTGAGTTTGTCCAAGGCGAGAAACTCTTCAAAGTCATCACCTGCTTTACCTAAGACTTTGGTAAAAACGGACTTCTTTTTCTTCTCAACCTTGGCTTTGAGATCTTCTTCGGCAGATACAAAAGCCCCAATGGATTTTCCTACATCTACTAGTTCACGGCCCTGAGAAATCGCCTTCTTGATAGTAGTATATGCTGCTGAACAAGCAGCGAGTTCTGCAAGCATTCTCTCCCCCCGAAGAACTCATTAGATACTAACGGTTCTTTATTCCCATGTTTCCTGATACCATTCCTGATTTCTTCTTCTCAGCCATGCCGCCCATGTTGTAAGAGGGTTTCTTCTTCTTCATAGCCATTCCACCGCCATACATTTTGGCTTTTCCATTTGGCTTCACACTGGCTCCGCAATTCGCATATTTTTTATTCATCAAATTCTTCCTCGATGTAGTAGGTTGGTACAAATCTTTCTGGTTCGGGGGGTATGTCCACAGAGTTCTCTTCAGTAAAGAAATAAGCTCCGTATCCTTTAAATTTATGTGCCATAGGAGTGGCATCTAGTTCACGTTGGGTAATCAAACCTTCTTCTACAAGAAGACGCCTTATTGTGGGAAAATCTAGCCGTTGGCCTGTTTTCGCTTCGATTGCGGCTCTGATGTAATATATGTTAAGGTTTTTCATAGGCACTCCTGCTTGGATGCCTAGTTCCTACATTATACCAATTTTCAGGAGTTAAGGCAATCATTTAATTAAGTGTTGGTGACGACACGTAATGATTGACGAAAACCGATTATAATGTTACAATGAGAGTGTAGTTGAGAGGGCTTCTATATATAGATCCTCTAAGTCACCCTAGTGTGGGAGTAGATGTCTTTATAGAAGACTACTCTTAGCCCTCTGACTCCATCCCCCCAATCCAAAAGTAATAATAAGATAAGTAGGTAGGCTACTAGCTTCATCTAAGAGGATCTATGTATGCCGTCCTGTATATCTCGCTTCGACTTACGCCAATGTCGTGTAGTTGTTGGTCTGTTAAATTCTGTAACTGCCAATAAGCAGTACGTCTTCTCTGTATTTCTGTTATTTTATTGATTAGTTTTCTAAGCATTATTATCTCCTGTATACTGTAGTACATTATACCACTTGGAGAGTTTGCTCAGTAGAGTCATAACCTGCATAACCGCTATGACTTTAGATATTTAATGGCTCTCTTTATTCCTTTTATGTTGTCTCCCAACAAGCCGATTGAGAGGTTGCAGTGTGAGCATATCCACCCCCTAAAAGTCTCAGTCTCGTAGCAGTGATCGAGGACAAGCTTATTGTCATCCTTGCCACAGCACTGACACTGATCAGGCTTGGGTGGGGCAGTCTTACGTATCTCATTTACTATCCTGAGATTACGCTTCTGACATTCCTTACAGGAAGTACTCCTACATTCCCGATCTCCAGTTGCTCTGCGATATAACCTAAATGCTTCTCTAGGTTTTACTTGCTTGCAGTGTCTGCACTCAATCGCATCGTCTGGAAGAGTATCGTCTAACCACCCAAATAGATTAGGTTGGTGGCTCATACGAAACATTAAATAAGTCAGCTACTGCGTGAGTACTCGACTCAAGCTTGTCTGCTACTTCTCGTATCCTTTCAGATTCTTTCAGTAAGCCGTTGCTTACCTTGTATAGGGCGTTGTAGTCTCCGTCTTCTTCGTGATACTCGATTATAGGAGTGATGACTTCCTCAAACGGCTGCTCTTTTATAACTGGCTTCTCGTCTAAGTCTGGTGTGACACTGGTCTGTATTATAAATTCACCGTAGTCGTCTTCGAATAAATCATTATCGATAAAGAGGGGAACTTTTAAATTAACGTCTTGTCCGTTATCATTCAAAGTAGTTGCTCCGATAAGTTTCTCTATCGAAATAACTGGTTACCTGTATTATGGGGTCTAAGCATCTCGCTGTATTTTCCAAACATCCACGCTCTAAGGAAACGCTTAAAAAAGAAATCCAGAGAACCCGTGATGCCTAGACCTTATCTAGCTTATAATACAATATTTAGTAAGGTGTCAAGGCCAACACCTAATATATAGAAGCTTTACAGAATATAACTAGTAGAAATACGCTAGTGGTCGTTTACGATTGCCATTTTCCCAAAATATGTCTGGGTTGTATACGACACCGTGGGGGTAGGGGGGTGGCACTCGCCCCCTCTAGAAAATTTTTAGAATAAAAAAAATTAGGCAGATAAATAGCAACAAAAACAATGCAGTAACTGGCTCGATCATCGAACTAATAACCTGACATTAACAGTTGATGCCCAGAAAAATGCAGTATCGAGAAAAGAATTAGAAAAAAATAAATAAGGTAATTAATCTAAGCTGCAGGAAATTATTCTTTAGCTATCTAATTAATAAAATTTTCTACAATTGACGGTTATTTTAGAACGGAAAGAAGTTCGAGATTGTATACCCATCGAGACATTTTCTGCAAACGCCACCACTTAACTGCATGTCCTCAGAGCCAATCTAAAGCCCACTGAGTGTAGGTAAATCTTCTGGGCATAAATATACCTGAGAACAGTTTGGCTTATCAGTGATTCTCTCCGCGCCTCTCAGATGCTATCCTAATCTAGACTTAGGACATAAAAAAACCCTACTCGAAAGCAGGGTTCTTCAGTTGTTTATCTGTCTAGATGTCAGTGTAGATCCTGTTCATCTCGATCATAGATACCTTGCCACTTCTCTCGATACTGTCTGTCTCTGTCAGTCTGGCTTTCCTCAGCCCTCGATGCATCGCCATCGAGTAGTCGCTTGGCTAGCTCGATGTAGAGGCAGTTCCTCTTGGTGTAGTAGTGGTCAAGTTCTTTCAGTACTGCTTCCTCTGGATCGCTTATTTTACTAAGCGTAGTGATCAACCGATTGATCGAACCAAAGCAGTCTAGCAGTTCAGTACTTGAAGCTTTAGACATGGCTAGCTGCATCTCTGAGATACCAGTGCCAATGTAAAAACCTAAATTTGAAATTGCATAGTCAATCACGATATCATCCTCTCAACTGTAGCCACTACCTGAGCAGTAATCTCTCTCTCGAACCCATTACCGATATAAGTAAATTCGCAGTCGGTTAGACCGAAATTGTCTGGGTCATGTTTATGTAGTCGAGTGATGATAGCCGTTAAGCTATCACCTGTTTCATGTACTGGATCTAATCCAAATTCAGTTTCGTACCAACCTTCCAAGGTAACAGGGGCGGCAGCCGACACGTTTTTCGCTGCAGAATTATTCATTGTCAGCCTCCTTGGTCTCAGGTCTACAAATACTGCAGCATGATGTACTTTCGTATTTGTGGATTTTGCTTCCTGATGACCTGTAATTATGCACAGTGTAGCCGTCACAGACTAAAGCAATTTCACCTAATTTTTCTTCGAGGTGTTGCTCTGCATTTGAACCATGCCAGTACCATTCGCATATACAGTCCTTTTCATTATCGGCTAACCATCTAAGCACAAGGGTATCATGTATATCAGACCTAAAAACATTGAACCTCATACCTTCCTCACTACTAGTAAAACCCATCTTATAACTCCTCTCCAAAATCATCACCTGAGATAGCCTGATCGATTAAAAGATTAGCTCTCCACAAATCATAAGTGACTGGATACATCTGATTAGACTGAGTTTGAAATTGTCTGATATCTGAGGAGCTAAAACTTAGCTCACCAGACTGATCAAAGTAGTGTGATAATGTGCTGTTAAAATCCATGTCATTATCTCCCGATGTATCCAGAGACAGCGCCACCTGATCTGACACCTTTGTTGAGACCAACTCTGTTGGCGGCAGCTCTACCTGCATTCGATGCAGAGCCACTACCAGTGCTGCGTCCACCTGAAGATCGAAGTCTTGGATATTGTCTGCGATACTCTGCCTCTAATGCATTGTCTGCCAGTACAACCAGTGCAGTACCACTGGATGACTTGTTAGCCATCACCTGAGAATTTTTACGGCTCTCTTTGAACATGTCATATAGCCGATAGCTGAGGCGGTGAGCCATCGAGTTCATAAAGTTAGATCGAACCCTGCGAGGATGCATATTCTTACAGTTGATTTCCTCGTCGTATTCCCAAGTATTTTTATACTGTAGGAATTCCAATTCCATTGCCGACATCAAGGTACTGATTAAGTAAACAGCATTATCAACTTTGTGCTTTTGTCCAACAATTGCGATACCGCCAGTTTTTCCAACAATGCGAACCTCACAAAACATCATTAAGCCATGTAATGCTCCAAACACTGGATGTCTTACCTTGTTACCCAGTTTCATTTTTTCATTAACATATTCGGTAAGCTCGATGTCTAGCTCAGTTAATGTGAGATTGTATTTATTCTGCAGTGATTGCATTGCCTTTGCTGCAGCCATTGCTTCACTTTCAGTACAGCCATTTTCAACAGTACGTTCTGAAAATGCTTTCAGTTTCTTTAAGATTTCTTTTCGATCTAATGACATGGTTAGTGTCCTCTCTGTTAGTTGGTTAATGAGCAGCACAATTGCCCCTCACCCAAATTAATGAACTATTTTAAGTGGTAATGCAAACACTTTGTTATATGTGAGTAGATGCCCATGAGAGGCGATATAAAGCCCACTGAGTGACTTTAGGCCTTTTGCTTACTATTACTCATAAAAAGGCCTTCCCCCCATTTTCTGGGTTTTGGGCATAAAAAAAGGGCAGTCTAAGCTGCCCCTCTTTTGTCGATGTAATTTAGTAATTAATCTGTCTGGTCTACTGCTACCAATTTGTAGTCTTCCATCATCGAACTTATCTGGTCAGTGCTGTAGGCATACAAATAAATAAACCTTGTTAATTCTTTATCTGCCACTGGATAATATTCTACGTAGTATCTTTTCATTCCATGCTCTCCCAATGGTCTAAAACTTCTTTTCTGGTTTTTGGATAATAATAACAATTCCAATAAAGATTATCACGCGACTGTTTATTGGCTGCATCACCTAAGTAAGCACTTAATATTTCCTCAGTGCGGTGTGATGCATCACCAAAAATTTTATGGCTAACCCACATTATGCTGCACCTCCAAACGACCGACTGATATTAATAATCAGACAGCCATTACTCCCGAAGGTCAGTGCTACCTGATCACCTACCTTGGCATATTTTTTAATGCCTGATATTGAGATGCGTCTATCACCTCTCGCGGTTTTGTAGAATACGATCCTGCAGTTGTCCTCGCTCCACTTGTTAGATCGAACTGTCACTGTCTCGCAGATATCCTCATCAGTGGTTATGAGATGCTTGCCCTCGATTGCTACTCGATGACCGTTTTCCATCGAGGTGTACTCGATACCACTGACTGCAGCAAACTTTACGACTGAGAGATTAGCATCGATGATACATTTATCGAGCATGGTTTTAGTCAGGGTAATTTCCCCGACGTTTTCCTTATCGACCTCTAGGATATCAAAAAATTCTGATACTGATATTTTCATGCTGTTACCTCAAACTTTTGAGTTAGATCCAATTCAGTATAATCAACCCAGTTAGGTTTGCTGTGTGGCGGTAAATCTTTAAGCACTGCCCTGATTAGATGGGGCAGGGTAAGATCACCAATTCGCTCGTAAGCTTGTTTAGAATTAGACCATCGAACTTTATCCGCGAACTCTAAAACGTCACAAGGAATTTTCCTATCGTGCGTTGCAGCTTCAATTTTGATTAATCGATCTAAAGTAATTGTATTTTGTCTGCGGATTTTAGTTTCTCTCTTTTTAAGAGCCTTAATTCTGCGAGATGTCTTTACTCGCTCTTTTGTCATTACGTCTGACATGGTTAGTCCTTTCTTTAGTTGGTTATGGTTTGAATAAACCAGTAGGTTAAAAATATTGATAGCAGGGCGATTATTGCCGCCCTGACTATTTCTACCATTATTTGTAGAATACGTTCCTCGTGCATGATTAAGCCGCCAGTAGAAAACGGTCATCAGACATCCATCTGTTAACCTCTAATTCTCGCTTAAACATATTGGCTGCTTCACTCTCAGCCCTAGCTGCAGTATTTCGAGGCTCAAAACCATTGCCTAGTGTATGGCTTGCGTAATTAGTGAAGGCTGACATAAGAGCAAACTTATTATGCCCTCGAACATATGCCTCTTCCATATACAGCTCATACATTTTCTTTTGCTTTTGCTCACTGGGAATAATGTCCTCAAGTAATTTCTGGACAGTGGTCTCTCTCAAATTGGTTTGAGCAAATACTTTGAGACGTTCACTCTCTAAATAGAAATCGTTTTTAGCTCTGCGTAATTCTGAGATAAAAGCAGGTAAATTAAACCCAGAAGTATTTTTTCTGCGAACCACTGAATATTCACCACTGACACAACCATTAGTACAAAAGGTGTCTATTGATCCAAACAGGGTAACATTTCCTGCAGTACCATTAACGCCGTGTATACCGATGATGCGCTGCCTCAGTTCAGTCTTATGCCCACTGTCAGTCTCGATCTCAGTTTTAATAGATGGGAAGGTAATGTCTGCCAGTGCAAAACCATTTTTATGGCCTGACTTAAACCGAACCTCTGCGTTTAAGATATCGTCGCTATCCATGTTTTCTGTGATTTGATCCCAGAGACCGTTAAAAAATGTCTGGTGATCTACACACTTAAACTTGTCAGAGACATGCCCAATGGCCTCGCCATTATTAGGGTTGATTACGAAGTTGTGTCCTGACATTCTAGATGGCTCAAACACTGGCTTAAAATCTAGGTTTTCTGGAAGTTCAATAGAACGGTTAATCGAAGTAAAATCTAATGGCATATTATGCCCTTTCTTTAAGTTGGTTAAAATTTAGTTGGGTTAGCCTTCGAACAGGCTCAGTAGATAAAGCCAGACAAACAAAATGCTGAACGGCTTTATCAAAATTAAAAGCCACTTTATTTGACACCTGTTATAATGTCGTTTTTCATAGTGACTTGTGCAAACCACTCACGACCAATGTTGGTCATATGAGGTCTATTGCATACTACTATAGTTCCATTGCTCAGGTACTCATTACCGAAGAGGCTAGTTTCTATATATTTAAGTTTCTTGCCAATATTCTCTTTTAGAGATTTCTTGGTTGGATAGACTGCAATCATAGTCATTTGGTTATTTCCTTTTAGTTGGTTATATCGACACCTTATTAAGTGCCATGCTTCCCATTACACTACTAAGATAAGTAAATCAAATTTATTTTTTCTAATTTAATTTTTTTATTTTTTTTTTTAAAATTATTTTTATTTATTTAAAAATATTTTTTTATTAGTTTTCAATATATTATAACGTAACTACATTTGAATAAGTCTGTGGATAAACTAATCTTACCCACTCGCGCTCGCGTTTATGTAGAGTTAGGTGTTGACTTGAATAAAAAACTTAGGATAATTTAAAAAATTAATTGTAAAGTTTTAAATCAATGGAGGAAGGTGCAGCAGGTTTTGGAAACTATAATAGATACCAAACAAGCCCTAAAACTTAGCGAAGTATTACAGCATACTATAGAATTAGTCAAAAAAGACAGTAAAAGTTTAGTGGTTGTCTATATGGTTGATTTTAAAATTTTTGAAGCCGTTCCGTTACATTGGTGTGATGAAAGATACGATGGGTGGGAAGAAATCGTAAGGGTGTGTGCAGAGTAGCCATTTTTTTTAGGTAAAAGATAAAGAGATCCACTTCGGTGGGTCTTTTTTTTATTTGACACTATAGTCGGTGGTAGTATAAGCACCTAACTGTTAATAACAACTCTTAACAGTTTGCTTATATAACCAACCGAAAGAACCAACCAAATGAAAAAAGCTCCTTACGTAGAGATAGAGATAAGGAAAAATGGTAGAAGCTATGGCGTAAAACCAACGGCTAAATTACTACGTTACTTTCCTGACTTGAAGAGAGATCGTTTTGATACTTTAACGGAAGCCAATGCGCTAGGCTACGCATGGCAACGTAAACTAGATACACACTTAAAAGGTGGTACTGATACACATACTTCTGAAGATAAATACAGTGTTAGATCGCTAATCAACGAATGGAAAGCATCACCTGCCTATCGAGATAATGACCTCTCGACTATGCGAAGTTACGCTAGTCACATTGAATACTGCATGAACTTCAAATTGAAAGGTGAGCCAGTACGCTTTGATGAGATGAAAGCTACAAACGTAACTTATGATCACGCGAAGTATTTATTCAACGACATAGAAAAGGACGTAAGTACTCATAAAGCAGTAACTTGTTTTATGCGGTTACGCGCAGCCTTTAATGAAGGTATCAAGTGTGGTCTAGCTAATATCAATCCTTTCTCTTTAGTAACCTTACCAATGCTTGAAGCCAGAGCCGTCCTTTGGGATGAGGATATGGTAACCCAGGCTATAGAACAGTGTGACGCAGTAGGCAGACATTCACTAGGTACTATGATTACTCTTTGCTACCACTGGTGTCAGCGACCTGTAGACATCCGTAGGCTTAGATGGCGTGATGTAGAAACTGGTGTAGGCTACTTTAGACAGAAAAAAACTAAAGTTAGAATGGCAATCCCCCTCACGCAGGGTATCAAAGACAGACTAGCACTGCATGAAAAATTACTTGGCGATGAAAGATATGTCGATGATATCATCTTGCGCGAAGAGCCTACTAAAAAACCTTACACTGTAGATAGGGTATCAGTGGTCTTTAAACAGACAGTTGTTAAGCCGTTGAAGTGGTCAATGGTGCAGGATGGTGATCGAGAGAATAAACAAGGACAGCCACTACTTACCTACCCACGTATGGGTGACCTTAGACGCACTGGTACTACTCACGCTAGTAGATCTGGTTGTACAGACAGAGAACTAATGGCTCTCACTGGTCACAAGAATCCTTCCATGCTCGTTATCTATGCAAGAGCAGGAGAGGTAGAAGCAACCAACGCAATGAACAAGAGAGGTCTGCTAACCAGTATTGGTCACAACGGTGGGCCAGTTATGGAAGATAGGGTGGGTTGGAAAGCAGCCGCACAACAGATGGAAACTGGTCAGGTCACGGATAAAGCTTTGATCGATGCACAGAAAGAAATCCAAAGATTAAAGCAACAACTAAACAAAATTAGGAATTAATATGATATCAGCTAAATTAGTAGATCACATGGGCAGTGACCTCTCAGTAGTAAATGCTGCGAGGGTGAGCTTTAATAAGAAGTCAGAGCCACACGGTTACTCGCAAGCAGGTAATGGTCCATCTGTTCCCATCTTAAAAGACAAAGATAAGAAGTTAATTAAATACCTAGCCGCGCACAAGCACCTTTCTCCCTTCGGGCATTGTTTTGCTACCTTTTACTGCAAAGCCCCCATTTTTGTAGCTAGGCAACTAGTGAAACATGAATATTTACGGCTGAATGAGATCTCGCGCAGATATGTAAAATCAGAACCAGAATTATTCTTCCCTGATTGGTGGAGAGAAGCTGTTGATGACAAGAAACAGGGCAGCGGTGGTAGACTAGATGACGACAGAGCTACTCAGGCAATCACTACTTCAATCAGTCAAACGCAAGA
>Ga0181391_1000071_pt1 | contig 27926 bp, 30 predicted proteins | sample 14SPOviralmetaG_FD_130080 | JGI IMG/M metagenome (GOLD analysis project Ga0181391, IMG submission 130080) | Marine viral communities from the oligotrophic San Pedro Time Series (SPOT) site, San Pedro Channel, CA, USA - 14 SPOT_SRF_2010-08-11 | ecosystem: Environmental > Aquatic > Marine > Strait...
ACAACAAAACTAAGTGCAAAATATTGGAGTCATAAAGTTAAATGGTAAAGAGGGTAATAGAGAGGATAAATAAGTGGACCCCATTAGTACAGGATTGGCAGGTATTGCATTAGTACAAAAGTCTGTTGACTTTATTAAATCTAATATACAAACTGCAAATGATATTAAAGATATTGCTGGGGCTATTGACGGATTGTTTCAAGGTGAGAAACAAATTCAAAAAGATAGGTTTGGTGATAAATCTATCATAGGTCAAACTAAAGATGTAGCAACAAGCGTTATTGATGCAAAGTTAGCTCAAGAAAGTATGGATGAAATGAGACAGCTTGTTGATGCTAGATTTGGATTTGGAACATGGCAAGAGATTATTAATGAAAGAGCCAAACGTATCCAAGAAGAAAAAGAAGCTGAAAAAGAAAGAGCTAGGATAGCAAGACAGAAACGTCAGGAAACAGTAGATAACTTTCAAACAGCTGGTATAGCTGCTGCTATTATAGGTGTTGTTATATTAACAATATTAATATACTTTAAACTAGGATAATTATGGTTGTATCAAGAAGCTCTATATCACAACAAATAAAACGTCCTCCTTCTAAAAAGAAAAAGAAGAGGAATAAAAAGAAAGCAAGGAGGCCATAAATGGCAACATCAGGTACATATAGTTTTTCAATGGACATTGATGAAGTAATCCAAGAAGCTATGGAAATGATAGGAGGCGAAGCTACACTTGGCGAAGAACCTCGTTCTGCTCGTAGGTCTATTAATTTGCTTTTACAAGATTGGCAAAATCGTGGTATCCAACTATGGACAATTGGTACTACTGCTGTAACTGTAACAACAAGTACTACAAGCTATGACCTTGGCGTAGAAAATATTGATGTGCTTGAAGCTGTGGTAAATAGAAGTAATATTGATTTACAGCTTGAACGTATTAGTATGGAAGAGTATTTAAAAGTTCCTCGTAAAGGACAAACAGGCAGACCAACACAGTTTGCTGTTAGAAGGGAACGTGATAAATCTGTTGTGTTCTTATGGCCTGTCCCTGAAAACAGCACTGATGTTATTAAGTTTGAGACTGTAAAATATATACAAGATGTTACACGCTCTAATCAAAATGCAGATGTATCTCGTAGATTCTTACCTTGTCTTACTGCTGGTACAGCTTACTTTATGTCTATGAAACGTCCGGGTGTAGAAGCAGGACGTATTCAAATGATAAAACAAGAATATGAAGAAAGGCTAATGAGGGCGCAAGAAGAAGATAAAGAACGTGCAAGTATGTATATCACACCTCGTCTGAACTATGTATAATGGCAAGGAAAACATTAGGCATCTGTGATATTTGTGGTTTTCGCTATGAGCTACGTGAGCTAAAAAAGAATAGTTATGGAATGATGGTTTGTCCTGCAGATTATGAAGGCAAATATGATTTAAACAATCATCCTCAAAATAGAATAGCTTCTGTTAAAGATGATGAAAATATAAAGGATGCTAGACCACAAAGACCTGCTTTAGTTTCAGCTGTTCCAGTATCTGCGTGGCTACCAAGTATTTAAATGGCTCGTGGTAAATATACAAAAGCAGAATGTGATATTTGTGGATTTTCTTTTCCAAGAAGTAGATTACGCAAAAATAGTTTTGACTTGTGGGTTTGTCCTAATGATTGGGATGGAGCTTATGATAGAGTAATACATCCTCAAAACAAATCTCCTGACTTACGTGATAATAGTCAGTATGTAATGAATGCAAGACCAGAGCCTAATTTTGACCGCAATGTAAATTGGGAAGATGCAGACCAAATTCATACAATTATTTATCAGTATGAGTTATTAGATAAGTATTGGAACGCAGTATAAATGACAGATTTAACAGGTAAAAAAATTGCAAATACCTATAAGGATTTGTTACAAATTAATTCTAGTGCTTCTAATAGTGGTATAGATGAAACACTTCGCCGTGTTCAAGACGGGGCTGGTACTAATTCTTCATTAAAACTTTCTCAAACTTCTGCTGCATTTACTGGAAATGTAAGTGTTGCTGGTAGTTTAAAAGTTACTGGTACATTTCAACCAACTAATTTACAAACTACAAATATTGTAGCTACTAGTATTACAACTGATTCTTTAACTGCTGGTACACTTGTATTTCAAGATGTAAGCGTAAGCAGTCTTAGAACTGGAAATTTATTTGCTACAACTGTTAGTGCTGGCACGATAAGTGCAACAACAGTAGATGCTACAAATATACTGGTTGGTGGTGAACCTGCTGCTACATCTTCTACAGTTGCTGCACTTTCTGCTACATTAGAAACACGCATTGCAGGAGTATCTTCTACATTTGCTGCTACTTCGGCAGCACTTAATACACGCATCGATGCTGTATCTGTTCTCACTAAAACTAACTTAGATGCTATATCATCCGTTAATACAATTGCATTAGCGGCTGCAAGTGCTGGTACATCAGCTACATTAGAAACACGTATAGCTGCGGTTAGCTCTACTATGGCTACTAGTATTGCTACAGTTTCTGCAGCATTAGAATCAAGAATAGCTACAGTATCCTCTACATTTGCGTCTACATCAGCAACTTTAAATACAAGAATAGATGCAGTATCAGTATTAACTAAAACTAACCTAGATGCTATTGCATCAGTAAATACTATAGCAGTAGCAGCTGCAAGTGCTGGCACATCTGCTACACTAGAAACTAGAGTTGCTGCAGTATCTGCATTAGTACCTGCACTATCTGCTACTATGGCAACTAGTATTAATAATTCTAATACAGCTATTGCTGCAGTATCAGTATTGACAAAAACTAATTTAGATGCTATAGCGTCTGTTAATACTATTGCTCTTGCAGCAGCTAGTGCAACAACATCAGCTACGCTTGAAACTAGAATAGCTGCAGTATCTGCTTTAGTTCCGGCTTTGTCAGCTACGATGGCTACAAGTATTAATAATAGTAACACACAGATAGCTACAGTATCTGCTTTAGTTCCTTCACTATCAGCTACAATGGCTACATCTATATCTAATGCAAACGCTGCAGCTGTGGCATTTGCCATTGCATTAGGATAACTTTTGGAGTATAATAAGCTATGGCTAATTCATTTAAAATAAAAACAGACACAGCTGTTGGAACAAGTCCAGCTACTATTTATACTTGTCCTAGTTCAACTGAAACAACTATTATTGGTTTGTCTATTGCAAACATTGTTGCTTCACAAATTACTGCTGATGTACAATTGGAAAATAATGATGGCGATAATATTTATTTAATTAAAGCTGCTCCTATTCCTGTAGGCAGTACATTAGTTGTCGTAGGTGGCGACCAGAAGGTTGTCATGGAAGCATCAGACGTATTGAAGGTAACAACAAACACAGCATCTTCTGGTGATGTTGCGTTGTCTATATTGGAGATTACCTAATGGCGTATGTTGGCGATGGTCCAAAACCAGAATTAGAAATTGGAGACATCTCTACAAAAGATGTAACAGCCACTGGTGATTTAACTGTCGATACTAACACACTATTTGTTGATGCATCTGAAAATAAAGTAGGCATTGGAACAACAACAGTAACAGATGGGGGTGTAACAATAACACCAAGCGTTACTCGTGCAGGTGATTGGGATGCAAAAATTGCACTTCAGTCTACTGCTGGTAATGACTTTCCTGCTCTTTTATTTTCTGGTTCAAATACCACACAATATGGTGGAATGGTAGGGACAACAGATACATCAGGTAATGTTGCCAATAACCGAACTGCTCAAATTACATTTCTTCAAAGTTCAGCTACAGCAGGAAATATTACTTTTAGTACCAACGGAGATGTAGGTACAACAAATGTTGCTGAAAGGATGCGTATTGACAGTGCGGGTCACGTTGGTCTTGGCACAACTTCGCCACAGGGTGATGGAATACATATAGTAGCACCTGATTCTGGTACAGCACTTGTTTTGTCTGGCACAACTGCAACAGCAGGTACAGAGGTGAAACTTTCTGCATTAAACGAGGCGACAACAGCTTGGCATAATTTAAATGTAGGTGGTAACAACATTATTTTCAGAGCCGCAGGTACTGAACGTGCTAGAATTACTACAAGTGGACTTACATTTAACGGCGACACTGCGGCGGCTAATGCTCTTGATGATTATGAAGAGGGAAGTTGGACACCTGTTGTAGCGGCAGGGTGGACAAGTGTTACGTTTCCAAATTCATATCAAATCGGAAATTATCAAAAAGTTGGAAATGTTGTAGAGGCTTTCTTCTTTTTACAATTTAGCGGTACAAATGCAGGAGCGCATGTGCAAATTAATGGGTTGCCTTATGTAGCGGTAAATGAAACAGCAGGAGCTTTAAGAGGTGGTGCGCTAACGTATTTTACCATACCAGTAGATTCAACAGGAATGGTAATGCCTTATGTGTTTCAAAACGCTACTAACTTTAGGCTTTATGCAGGTAATGATGGCGGCGCGAGCACTTTATCAAATGGCAATGCAAGTAATGCCTTTTTGATTGGGTCAGTAAGATATAGGGTAAGTTAATTAACCCGTCTGGAAGTCGGGTCAGACAGGTGGCAATCCCGCCACGATAACATAGGAGACTAAAATGGCTTTAACAAAAGAATTTGAATATGACTGCGAGGTTAGGGGCGAACATAAGAATGTCCAAGTTCGTAAGGCAACAATCGTGAAAGATGATGGTGCAGAGATTAGCCGCACCTATCACAGACACGTTTTGCATTGTCGCACTAAGACAGGAGACACTTGGGGTGACACAGACATTTCAGGTGAAGACGCATCAGTACAGGCGGTATGTAACGCCGTGTGGACGAGTGACGTAAAATCAGCCTATGAAACATTTGCGGATAATCAAGAGACACTTTAATGACTAGACCAAGAGACATAGCCGATAGCATTAACCGCATCAACAGCAGTGCGGCTGACACTACGGCTGTGACTATTGATAGTAGTGAACAGGTTGGCATTGGCACGACTTCACCAGCAGAAATGCTTCATGTATTTAACGCTTCTGCAAATATAAATGCAATAATAGAATCAGGCGATGCAAATGCGTATTTAGCATTTAAGGATAATTCAACAAGCTCAAACGCTCATGTATTCTTAGGTGCTAGTGGTGACAATATGACTTTCTTTTCAGGGGGTTCTACAGAACGTATGCGACTAATGAGCGATGGGACACTTCTCATTGCTCAAACGGCTGATGATAGCGGAGTAGCTGGACATATATTTAATACTAATGGTTCTGTTTTTCATGTCCGTGATGGTGGGCTTCCCTTTGTTTTAAATAGGCTCACTGACAATGGTGCGCTTGCGGCTTTTAGAAAAGACGGCACAACTGTCGGCTCACTTGGAATTGACTCTGGTGGTTTTTATATTGATGGTGAAGCAAATCATACTGGATTAAGGTTTAAGGGTGGCGCAGTCACACCAAGATTAAATGCGGCGCAAGCTGACAATACTGTTGCTTTAGGAAATGCAACAGAAAGATTTAGCAACCTCTATCTTGGCGGCAGTGTATATCTTGGCGGCACAGGTTCGGCTAATGCCCTTGATGACTATGAGGAAGGAGATTGGACACCCGGTATAACTGGTATGACTTTTAGTTCTTCTGATGGAGTATATACTAAAATTGGTCGAAGAGTTCAATGCTCTGGTATACTTACAGATTGCACAAGTGGAACAGCATCAGCGGTAGGGGCTAAAATAAGCGGTCTACCCTTTACTGTTGCTGACCATTTAAGCGGCACTTCATTGGAAGATGGTGGTCTTTTTTATTATTTTCAAAATTTAGGAGTTACAACAAGCACAATAACTGTTGCTCCTGATGACGGTACAACAGAAGCATTTTTATATCGTGTAGTTGGAGGTGGTAGTACAACAGTCACCACACTGCTAAGAACTGCTGTAGATGCAAGTGATTTTACTTGTAGATTTTCTTTTACTTACAACTCAACTTAACAGGAAAATAATTAATGGCATACATTGGTAGAACAACAGATGGTTTTGGAGTTCGTAGTAGATTTATCTACACTGCTACGGGTGGACAAACTACATTTAATACTGATGACAGTGGCAATGCATTATCATATTCAGATGGTGCTTATGTAGATGTTTACCTTAATGGTGTGCTTCTTGACCCTGCTGACTACACGGACACAAGTCTTACAAGTATTGTTTTAGGTTCTGGGGCAACGGCAAGTGATATACTAGAGGTTATTGTCTATGATGTATTCTCAGTATTTAGCGGCACGTTTACCAATGGAATTACAGCCAGCACTGCAACTATTACTGACGATATGCTTATTGCTAAATCAACTGTTGATAGTAATTTGTCTGGACATATATTTTCTAACAACGGCTCTGCTATTCACACTCGTGATAGTGGGCTTGTTTTTGTTTTAAATAGGCTTACTGATGATGGTGCTGTTGCGGCTTTTAGAAAAGATGGCACAACAGATGGACAGATAAACGTAAAATCTGGTGATATGGCTATCGGGACAGGCGACACAGGTGTGCGGTTCAATGATAACTTAAACGCAATACAGCCATTTAATACGTCTACTAATGCCGCTATCAATAACACGGTAGACTTAGGGTCATCAGCCGCAACTTTTAATGAGGCGTATATTCAAGGTGGCGTATATATAGGTGGCACTGGTTCAGTTAACTTACTTGATGATTATGAAGAAGGTACATGGACACCTACTTATGGATTTACAACGAGTGGAGCTACAATTACTTACGACAAAGCAACTGGTGAGTACGTTAAGATAGGCAGACAGGTTATCGCAAGGTTTCAAATAAGGACAGATGCGTTTAGTGGAGGTTCGGGTAATGCTGTGATAGGTAATTTTCCTTTTACTGCTTCGACAAATGCGTCAGGTATAGGAACAGCACAAAGAGCAGGTAGTTTGCTTGTTACCTTTTCTCAAAACTTTACCACTGAAGCTCCACAAACGGGCTACGTTAATGACGGAAATGACTATGCAATTTTAATAACCAACTCAAGCTCAGATGCAAGAGATGACCTTAACAATGGTTTAGGTCCAACTAACTTTACCAATAGCGGAAACTCAAACTTTTTAATGGGAACAGTTTTCTTTACTGTTTAACAACATACTTGGTGAGTTCTCAATATCAGAAAAGGCAATAGCATTGCAAAACAACTGACTATATGATAAAATAAAGGAACTATTATGATAACAGAAGAAGTAAAACAAGTAACTGATGTAGCAGCTGGTGGAGTAACTATTAGTGCATTTATGGCATGGATACCAGAAGCTACAGCCCTTTTGTCATTAGTTTGGGTTTGTATTCGCATCTATGAAACAGACACAGTTAAATTTTTTATAGGAAAAAAAGATAATGAGTAGTACATATACAGCAAGCACAAGATTAGAAAAACAAGGTGATGGTGAGAACGCTAACACTTGGGGGTTAAGGTTAAATGAAAGAACCATTGATATGGTTGATGATGCTGTTGCTGGTTATATAACAGTTGCTCTAACAACTGCAACAGAAAAAACTTTATCAACTGCCAACGGGACAGTAGATGAAGCAAGAAACTTTGGTTTAAAATTTACAGGTTCTTTTGATTCTCCAGTAAATGTTGTTATCCCTGCACAACAAAAAATTTATTTTGTTCATAATGCAAATAGTGGAGAAGGCTCTGTTACTATGCAACCTGCAGGAGGTACTGCAACAACTGTTGCTGGTCCAAGTAATAGTGCTGTAATAGGAACTGATGGTTCTACTATTAATGTTTTAGAAACAGTTACTTCTGTGGCTAATGCTACAGATGCTGTAAATGCTAGTAAAGTATTAGTTACTACTGTAAGCAATAGTGCAAATTATAGATTAGTACTTAAAGGTGCAAACGATACTACAGGTAATTCTTCTCTTTTTCAAGATGATGGTGGTAATCTTAGCTATGACCCAGCTAATAATAGATTAACTGTTCCTAATATAAGAAGTAGCGGTATGGTTAGTGCAGCTGATATTAACGCTACTGGTACACTTGTTGTTGATGGCACTAGCACTTTAAAAAATGTTAACTGTAGTGTTGTTGTAGCTACAGGAGATGTTACAGCTTTTTCTGATGAAAGACTTAAATCTAAAATTAAAACATTGGATGGAACTAGAGCATTTGAAATGCGTGGTGTATCTTATGAGAAAGATGGTCAACAAGGTTCAGGCGTTATTGCTCAAGAGATAGAAAAAATTGCTCCAGAACTTATTAATAACAACGGAGAGTATAAAGCTGTTGCATATGGTAACATTGTAGGATATTTAATTGAAGCAGTTAAACATCTTAAAGAAGAAGTAGAAGAATTAAAAGGTAAGGTAGATGGCTCTTCCTAGTTCAGGGACATTAAAGATTTCAGATATTGTAGGTGAGTTTGGTGGCTCTACACCACACGCACTAAGTGAATATTATCGTGGTGGTTCGCTTGTTCCAGATGTTACCCAAAATGCATCTGTTCCTACTAGCGGTACAATAAAGATAACAGATTTTTATGGTGCGGTAAATTATGTTCCTTTATCTATATTAGGTAGTGATAATTGGGTTCAGAGTAGTACTTCTAGTTCATCTTCTGCTCAAAGTGTAACCCTACCTTCGGGTACAAAATCTGTTATTATGTTAGGTAATATTTCAACTAATGGAAGTAGAAGAAGTGTTCATACAACAGCTACTCTAGGAAGTGTTAGTTTAACTGAAGTACTTTCTCAGAATAATACTCCATCTGAGTATACCTTTGATTCAATTATATATGCAGCAAATGTTGGAGATTTAACAGGAAGTCAGACAGCTACATTTAACTATAGTAATTCACAACAAGTTTATGGTTCTGGGCATGTAATTATTTATCTTAGTAAAACATTTAATAATCTTGGAGCTTCAGATAGTGACAGCACTTCAACAACATCAAGTCCTGCAACTCTTACATTAAATAAATTTGGAGAGGGAATACAGGTAGGTGCAGCTACAGTTAGAAATTCAGGTGTTGCAATGACTAATATGGATACTGTAGTAAACTTGGCTTCACCATCATCTAGTAGAAATTATTTATTTGGTTTTGGTATAAGTTCAGGTTCTTATAATGTATCTAGTAGTTTGTCTACAGCAGCCACTAAAATGCAAAATGATTTTGGTGAAACATTTGCTGCAGTAACATTCGGACCAACGAAATTTGATGAAAACTAAAAGGTATTTTCTATGACATCACAATTAGTAAAATTAGATTTTGCTCCTGGATTTCACAGGGAGTCTACTCAATACTCTGAAGAGGGTAAGTGGTATGATGGAAATCGTGTTCGATTTAGAGAAGGTAAACCAGAAAATTTAAGAGGCTATCAAAAATTTAGTGATACAGATATTAATGGATTAGCTCGTGATATTATTACATGGACAGATAATAACTCAAGACCTTATATAGCTTTAGGAACAAATCAACAACTATATGTAATTCAAAATCAAACATTTTATGATAGTACTCCTGTTACATTTTCTGTAAGTGTTAGTGGTAATTTTGAAACATTTACAGCCACTGGTCAAGCTGCTACAGTTGAAGTTAGTATAAATGGTATGCCAACTGTAGAGGTGGGTCAAAGAGTAGAATTTTTAGGTGTCGATGCATTTTCTGGTGTTACTGTTAGCGGAACAAGAACTATTGTAGCTGTATCAGGAACTTCACACTTTACTGTATCTACAACAAATAATGTTTCTGCTACTGCTGCTGCTTCTAATCAAGGGTCAGCAGGAAGTATAAATATTTTAATACCTCCACAATCTACAGATGATATTCAAGGTTTAGGTTGGGGAGCAGGAACATATCAAACGGGAGAAATAGGCTCAACTACAGTTAGTATAGGTGATTTGTTAGTTAATACTGTTACTAAAGCAACTAATCAAATTCGTATTGCTGTCGTTACGGCAACAAGAGATTTAGTTGCTACAAGTGTAACTGGTATACTTATAAATTCAACAGATGACACAAATATTAATGGTCCATATACTGTAGCTCAAGTATCTTCTCATACAGTAAGTTTATCAGGAAGTGACATTGATGTTATACGTTTTACGGTATCTACAACAGAAGATGTAGGTTCAGCGGTTGTTGGTGCAGGTGGAACAATGACTCTTTTAAATGGTCAAAGTACAGATAGAGCTTGGAATGAACCTGCAACTGAATCAGCTATTACCTTTTTAGCTAATCAATGGTCGTTAGATACTTGGGGAGAAGATTTAATGGCATTAAGGCGTGGTGACAGAATAGTGTATATGGATAATGATACATCTGTTATTCCAACAAGAGCAGTTGAAATATCGGCAGCACCTTTAGCTAATACATTTCTTGTATCACCAAATGATAGACATGTTATATGCTATGGAAGTGAACCTTTTTCCGTATCCGGCATTGATAACATGACTGTAAGATGGTCAAGTCAAGAAGACTTTGAACAATGGAGTCCTATTCCTGTAAGTTCAAACTCAGGTGAAGTTATTTTAACAGAAGGTTCTCGTATTATAGGGGCAACTCGTTCAAGAAACGCTATTAATATATGGACAGATAAAGCTATGTATACCCAACAATTTATTGGTCCTCCTTTTACATTTAGCTTTACACAAGTTGGTTCTAATTGTGGGTTAATAGGACCACATGCATCTATTGACTATGATGGCATTTCTTATTGGATGGGACAAAACAATTTCTTTGCCTTTGACGGGCGTGTTCAAACAATGCCATGTACTATAAGAAGAAAACTATTTGAAGATTTTAACACAACAAACCAAGAGAAAGTTTATGCAGGTATTAATTCAGAATTTAAAGAAATCATTTGGCTCTATCCCTTGGCAGCTAGTCCAGAGCCTAATGCGTATGTAATTTATAACACACAAGAACGTACATGGGTTTATGGTAAACTGTTTGAAGATGGTATTGTAACAACATTTCAAGATAGGAATGTATATAACAATACACTAATGACAGGAAGAACCTCTGAAACTGGTGATGTTTATATTTGGGATAATGAACCAGAAAATATTTATAGAGGTGATGGCGTACAGTTAACATCTTTTCTAGAATCAGCTGAGTTTGATTTAGATACAGGTAAACAGCTTATGTTTATAGATAAACTTATCCCAGATTATTCTTTTGATTCTGGGGAGCAAGTAAACTTTTTTGTAAATGTAAAAGATTATCCTAATGGCACAGTACAAGAAAAAGGTCCATTTGTATTTAATCAAAATATAACTAAGGTTAATTTAAGAGCTAGAGGACGGTCTGCTACTGTAAAAGTATCTGGAACTAATGACGGAAGCTGGCGTTGGGGTAGTGTTAGAATGTCTATGCAACCTGACGGAGAAAGATAGATGGCTAATTATCCTAGATTTTCTGGATACCTTTCTCCTCAAACAGTAATAGAACTTTACGAAAGTTTAAAAAGCTGGAGCAATGAGTTTGGTCGTGAGTTAGATTTTAGAGACTCTCAAGTAGATGGAAGACCAGCTACTAAAATTTTAACAGCAGTAACTGTTACTGATATTCCTAATCCTAAGAATGGAGATGTAGTTTTTGCTGTTAGTGCTAAAAAGTATAGAGGTTACGTAGAAGGAACAGGCTGGGTAAACTTTCATTAGAGGCTGGTATATTTCAATAATATATTGTATAATAAGATAATCAACAAGGAAAAATAGTATGGCTTATGGACAAAATATGAACGCACCGATGTCAGGTCTGATGGGACTTGCTGCTATGAAAGGACGTATGGGTGATAATACGTTAGTGCATGTTAATCCTATGGAACTTAAAACATTGGATGCACTAGCAGGACCGGGCGGTTTAACACAGAATCCTAGTACTGGTTTGCCAGAAGCTTTTAAAATTAAAGACTTACTTCCTGCTCTTCTTGCTGTTGCTGCTCCATATGCTATTCCGCTTATAGCAAGTGGCGGTGCTACTGCAGGTGCATTGACAGGTTTAAAAGCTGCGGCTGCTTCTGCTGCTGGTGCTGGTGTAGGCACGGCTTTAACTGGTGGTAATAGAGAAGAAATATTAGGCTCTGCTTTAGTTACTGGTTTAACTGCTGGTATTGCAGGAGGACCAAACGCAGCGACACAAGCTGGTAAAACAGCTGGTAGTTTTGCTGCTGATGCTGGCTCTAGTGGTCTTGCTGGTCAAGCTGCGACAGGTTTTGGTACAGATTTAGCGGCGAACACTTTGACACAAGCTGGTGGTGAAGGAGTATTAAGTCAAGCTGGTTCAGATTTAATTAAGAAACAACTTGTTAAACAAGGAGTGGGCGCAGGATTAGGTGCGATAGGAACAACACCGGGTCTTTATGAAATTGATGAAACTAAAACTAAAGAATATCAACTGCCAGATACACTTCCATATACAAAAAGAGAACAGGTAGCTTCAAAAGAAGATATAGATGAATTTATTAGAAAAGGTGGGGCGACTCCTCGTTTCTTTAATTATTCAACTGAACAAATTCCTACTCAAATGGTTAGAGAAGGAGGAGACTTAGGAGAAGCACCAGTAACTTATATGGCAACAGGTGGTGATACAGGGAATGCAGGAATGTTTACAGGGATGGTGGAAGCACCTCAAGGTGATGGTATGTCTGATAATGTATCCTTTGAAGTTACAGGTGACCCACAAATTAAACAAGCAATGTTAAGTCCTGACGAATATGTTATGGATGCGTTTACAGTAGCAGCATTAGGCAATGGTTCTTCTGATGCTGGCGCAGAAAAATTAGATGAATTTAGATTAGCTTTGAGAGAGAAAGTATATGGTAAGGAGGCACAGCCCAAACAGGTTGATGGGGCTAAAGAACTTAGCCGACTTACTTAATGGCAAAAGAATATTTTCAAGTACCACATACTGATATAGATAAGCATTGGGAACTCTTTGCTTTACTAGTTCAGAAAGCTATAGACAAATCAGATAATAATGACTATAGCATATTTGGAACATACCATAGATTAAAATTAAATCAATGGCAACTATTTTGTGTATTAGAAAATAATGAATTAAATTCTATTTTTATTACAAGTGTTACACCTTTTGATTTAAATTGTTATTTACATGTATGTGTAACAACAGCGATGGAAGGTAAAAAACTAGACTATCAGTATATGTTAGATTGTTATAAACAAATTGCTGAAAAATTTAACTGTAATAAAATTAGTGCTATGGGTAGAAAAGGCTGGAAGAGAATAATGCCTGAGTATGGATGTAAAGAACAAACACTATTTACTATAACAATGGAATAAAATTATGATTATAGAAAAAAATAAAAATATTTTTGAAGATTTGTTAGGTTTAGAAATAGAAACACAAGATAAGTTTCTTAATAAAAAACTTAACTCTCATCTTTGTTATTTCGGTGGCAGTGGCGGCGGTCAAAAACAACAGGATATTGCCCCTACTTTAAAACCTTTTGTAACTGATGTTCTTCAAAGAGCAAAGGGAGAATTTACATCAGATGAGCCGTTAGCTCAGTATGTAGGCGACCGTGTTGTAGATTTTACAGATGATGAGTTAGCTGCTCAACAAGGAATTTTAGGTTTAGTTGACAGAGGTATTAGTTCGGATAAAAGACTATCTTCAGCTGATACATACTATGACCCTGCTCTTGGTTTATTAAATCGGTCTGGACAATATACTGACAAAGGTGCTTCAGAAATAACAGGAGATGAAATACAGAGCCGTATGAATCCTTATACGCAAGCTGTTTTAAATATTGCTAAAAGAAAAGCTGCTGATGAGGCGCAGTTATATGACCAACAGTTAAGCGCACAAGCTATTAAAACAGGTGGCTTTGGGGGTTCTCGTCAGGCTATTCTTGAGGCGAGAGCAGCATCAGACCTTGGCTCAAGACTTTCTGAAATACAAACAAAAGGAATGGAAGCTGCATATAATGATGCTATTCGTGCAGCAGAAGCACAGCGTGGTAGACAGTTTCAAGCAGCTACAGGTTTGGGCGCACTGTCTGGTCAGTTTGGAAATCTAGGGCAACAAGCTCTTGGTCAAGCTTATCGTGAACAAGGCTATCGTTCTGGTGTAGGTGAAGCTGAACGAGGATTGCAGCAACAACGAGCAGATATAGGCTATCAAAATTTTGTTGAACAAAGGGACTATCCTGCTAGACAACTTGAAAGATATGCGGGTATTGCATTTGGTGTTCCACAAGGTTATCTTCAACAGCCCGGCCCAGCTAGTCCTTCTGCTTTCCAACAGTTTGCTGGTGGTGCTGCTACTGTAGGTGGTCTTGGTCGTGGTCTTGGTTTTTTTAATCAAGGTGGTAATATAGGAAGCGGCGGATTATCTACTGTATACAGAAACACTGCTGGTAAAGTAAGACCGGGTACAACAGATTTTTCACAAGGTGAGCTTGCTAATTTATATAGAGCATATGAAGTTGAAAAAGACCCTCGAAAAAAAGAAGCAATAAGAACGGAGTTAATATCAAAAGGTCGGCTAGAACTAGATAAAAGGTCAGGATTAGATAGTTTCTTTAATCCTGATGTGTTTAGTGCATCACAACTAAGTACTTTAGAAAATGCTCCATCACCTGAAGATACTGGTTTGGATAGAATAAAAAAAGGTCTTAGTAGATTTGGAACTACAATTACTTCTACTCCAGCAGCTTTAGCTAAAACTATTGTAGGTGGAGCTAGAGATGCAGGAGAATATTTAACTACTCCTTTAGACGAATTAGAAAAAAAAGATGCTGTAAAAGAAGAGCAATATAAAGCTTTTGAAGAGTCACTAGCCAATGATAAAAACGCACAGGAAAATCCAGAAATTGTAGGTAGCGACCTTGCTTCACTAATATCACGATTTCAAGATTTAAGTGATAGGTCAAAGTCTTTAGAAGAATTAAAAAAACTTACTCAAGAAGCTTTTAAATTTGATAAAGATAAAAGAGCAAAAACTATTAAAGCTCAACAAGGTTTTGATATAGCTGCTTTAGGTATGCAACTAATGAGCAAACCTCTTTCAGAGATTGACCCAAAATATGTTAGCCAACTTGGTGTATCTAGGAAAGAACTTGATAATCTTGACCAAGAAGAAGCAATGTCTCTATACAAAGCTAAAGTAGCAGAGCTTGGTCTGGAGAAAACTATGACTGAGATAGAGAAAGACAGAGTAGGTTTTACAGCTGAACTTGGAGATTTTACAAAATTAAGTGATAGACTTGAAGGTTTACTTCCAACTCAAACAGCTGCGCAAGAAGCATCAAGAATTTTAAAAGGAACTAGCGGAATGTCTGATGCTCAAGCACAAAGATATATATTAAGTGAGTTAGAAGAAATATCTAAAAATCCTGAAGCTTATTTAAAAAAATCAGGTACTCAAACAAGTGAGAAACTAAAAGAAGCAGAAAAAAGATTTAACTAATGGTTTTAAGTATACGTTCACAAACATTTCACGATGCTATACGTGACTATGATTCTCTCCGTAATGAGGGAAAGCTTAATACTGACGAAGAAAAAGAACTATTTTTTAAATCAAAAGGCACTACACTAGAAGATGCTAAAAAAGCTAACGATGATTATATTAAAGCATTAGATGAAGGTGAAACAGATTTTAGAGCAAGAACTAATTTTGCTAATGTTCTACCGGGTAGACAAGTTGGAAGAGCTATTGGTGATATTGTAGGAGGTGTTGTAAGTTTTGCAGATGCTATAACACCGGGAGAACTAACAGACTTTCTTAATGATTCTTTAGATGATATACCATTACCAGAGTCTTTTAAAATGTTTGCAAGTGAAGCATTTGACCCTTATCATGGTGAAGGTTTAGTTGCTGGTGGAGAAAAAATTGTAGGAACAATAGGTTCTTATTTTGTACCATCAACATTAGCACTAAAATCATTAGGGTTAGTTGGAAAAACTTCTAAGTTATTAACTCCTGCTGCACGGACTAATATTGCTAGGGCAGCTAATAAACTAGATAAAACAAAAAGAAGACAATTTTTAGATGAAGAAATAGATAAGGCTACCAGAGGAGCTAGAGTTAAACGTGCTGCTCAACAGGGTACTACTATTGCTGGAGTAACAACGATTGTAGAAAATCCTGATGAAAATATTGTTAATACATTAGTAGAAGTATTTCCTGAGTCTTCGCAATATATGGAAAGACTTGCGGTTAATCCTGATGACTCTGAAGCAGAAAAATATATTCAATCTTTTATAAATAATTTAGGTTTTGGTGCTTTGTTTTCTCCTTTTGTTGTAGCTAATGCTTACAAAAAACCTTTATTAGAATCTACTTCTTTAGCTTTGAAACCAGTAGGCGATGCAATTAAAAGCGTTACGCCTGATATTAAAGGACCGATTCCTTCTTTCTTTAACAGTATGTTGGGGTCAAGAAGGGGGACAGATAACTCTACCCTTGAAATGATACTTGCTAGAGAGTCAGCTGCAGAGTCTGCTGAGATAGCAACAAGAGGTTCTATAAGTGATTATAATATATCTGTTAAAAAATATGCTAATGATTTTGTAGATAATGCAAATAATAAAAAAGATTTTCATAAAACTTCTGCTGGTCAAAAACAAGTTGAGAAAAAATATAACGAAATACAAGACCAAGTTAACGTAGCTTTTAAAGATACTGAAGCTGTGTACGAAAAAAAATATAGAGAGTATGTAAATAAAAATGCTAAAGGAGAAATGACTCCAGAAATACAAAAGAAAGCTGCGGCATATGCTAATCAACAAGCTAAAGAAATAAATGCTAAAGGTTTAAAAAGTCTTCCTAAAAATTTACAAAATGAAATATCTTTAATGGTAAAAGATGTAACTAATTTATCTAGTAATCTTTCTAAAAATTTAAAAGGTGATTTTAAAACAAAAGTAGATGGAAGACTTGGTATTCATCTAACAAGAAGCTATAAGTTTTTTGATGACCCTAAATTTAAAAAAGATTTACTGAAAAAGTACAACAAGTTTAAGAAAAATCCTAACGAAGATAACGACCCTGATGGTGTGTTTACTGCTGCTGTTGGCTCTCTTAGAGATATGGTTAAGCCTAATAAAGAAATGATTAGTCTGCATGGAGAAGAGCAAGCGAAAACTATACTAGCTCACAATACTCTTGATAAATTATTAAAAAAAGAATCACGAGAAAAAGCAAATAAAGTTTTAAGAGGTTTGGTTCAGAACAAAGAAAAAAGAACTAATGTAAGAAAGGGAACAACATCTGCTATTAGTGGTCTTGATAGAAAAAATATTCCTGAAAATATTCAAACTCTTTTAGGAAGAGAAGATGACTTTGCACAAAACTATAGAAATACTATGATTAATATTTCTCGCATGAACGCAGAGTTAAAAGCTATGGACGACCTTGCTGAACATGTAAACGTAAATAATATAGCTGTTGATAAAGGAACAGAGGGAGCAGTTAATCTAGGTAAAATTTCTAATGAAAGATTAAAACAAGTATTTGGTAAAAAGGTAGTAAAAGAAGAGCAAGTAGAAAATGCTTTAGAAAATGTATATGTTACAAAAGAATATGCTGACTTATATCGTGATGGTTTAAATGAAATGACACGAGAAGATGGTCCTTTGTTTGGTGCGTTCTTAAAAGCAAAAGGTTTATCTCAAGCTTCAAAAACTATATATAGCCCTGTTACACATGGTCGTAACATAATGGGTAACGTATTTCTTATGATGGCTAATGGTATGGTTGGTCCTAAAGAATATAAATCAGCGGCTAAGATAGCTTATAAAAACTTTAGAACAGGTGAAAAAGGATTAGATAGAGCAGGAAGTAAATATCTTGCAAAACTCAAAGAGCTTGGTGTTGTAGGTCAGAATGTTGACTTAGGTGTTATTAGGAGAAACCTTGGTGGTTTTTCTAAAGACCCTCAAAAATATATGGATGACGTTTTAGACTACGAACTTAAAGGTAAATCTGTAAGAAAAGGTCATAAGAAAGTAGCTGCTGTTTATCAAGCTGAAGATGATGTGTTTAAGATAGCACACTTTCAGAAAATGCGTTCTCAGTTAGCTAAAAGTAAAAAATATAGTGGACTGTCTGCTGATGAGCTAGATAAATTAGCGGCAACTTATACTAGAGATTTAATGCCTAACTATGCTCTTGTTCCTAAAGCTATTAAAGGTTTAAGATATAGTGCATTAGGAGATTTTTTATCTTTTCCTGCAGAGATGGTTCGTGTTTCTAAAAATTTAGCAATGTATTCTCTTAGAGATATTGCTAGTGGCGACCCTGTATTAGCTGCTATGGGTGCAAAGCGTTTAGCAGGTATGACTGTTGTTGGTATGGGTACAGACATGCTGTCAGATTTTTCAAGAAACTTATCAGGTATTGATGATAAACAAGAGATGGCTATTAACAATACCTTTGCTCCTTCTTGGGAAAGAAACACAGACAGAATATATCTTTCAGAAATTTATGAAGACGACAACGGACATACTGGTGTTGACTATATGAACTTAGGATACATAGACCCCTTTACGTACATAAAGAAAATAGCTAGGGGTACTAATGAACTAGTAATGAATGGTATATTTGATGAGGACATTGGTAATAAAAATTTAAACAGAATTGGTTTGGGTACATTACAAGAAGCTGTCTCTCCTTTCCTTGCACCTTCTATGTTAACAGATGCTCTTATTGATGTGTATAATGGTGCGAAAAGAGGGGATGGCTTATCAGATGTTATTGCTCCTGCTATTGATGTGTTTACACCCGGCATTATTACAACCGCACAAAAATCTGCTAATTATTATAGACAGCTAGGCAAACTTGAAGGAACAGGATTACAGCCAAATAAAAAAGGAGGCTTTACAACTCTTGAAGGAGAGGTTGATGTACCTGCTGCTATTGGATTAAAAAGACAGCGTATGGATTTTACAGCGGCAACACGTTTTAAATTAAATCCAACACTAAATAATTTAAATAGTATTAATAGTGATTATAATAAATATCTTTCAGACCCTAACATATTTTCTCCTGAAGAAACATATGATAGATATGCTGATGCTCAGAAAGAACAACTAAAAGAGTTACAAGATTTAAGAAGTGTTGTCTTAGATTATAAAGATATGTTTGGTGATTCTTATATGTATCAAATACAAAGAGGAATGACCTTAGATGGAGCTTTTGATTTTGATAGTAATAAACAACAATATATACAGTCTGCAGATAGAAACATGTTTTTACCTTACATGTTTAAACCATCAGCACCAACTAGATTATTAAGTACAGCCCCGATAGATGCTGATGAGCTAATGAAAATGTACTATGATTTAGCAGGTACAAAAATACTAGAGGATTAATATGGAATATAACAAGGAGAAACTAATTGACCTTATCATCTATCACGAAGGGTTGGAACTTAAACCTTACAGATGTACGGCTGGGCATCTCACGATTGGAATTGGGCGTAATCTTGATGACCGTGGTATTACTGAAGACGAAGCCCGTTTTCTATGTGAGAACGATATTGAGATTGTTGAGCGGGAGCTTGTTAGAAAGTTTCCTTTTGTTGTGGGGCTTAGTGAGGTACGCAGTAGGGTTCTTCTTGATATGGCTTTTAATCTTGGGATACCTCGTCTATCTGCCTTTTCAAATATGTGGGGAGCTTTGGAAGACGGAGACTACAAAAAAGCAGCGATGGAAATGCTCGACTCAAGATGGGCAAGTCAAGTCAAACGAAGAGCCTACAAGCTTGCACAAATGATGGAGACAGGAGAAGACGAATAATGTTACAAGGATTACTAGGACCAATCGCAGGACTAGCTGGTACATGGCTGAAAGGTAAACAAAAGAAAGCCCAAGCAAAACAAAAGCTAGAACTTGCAAAGCTAGAAGGTGCAGCTAAACGTGCAGCCAGTGACTCAGCTTGGGAAGAGAAAGCTATGACTGCTTCACAGGACTCATGGAAAGACGAGTTGTGGACTGTGTTCTTTGTTGGTATGTTGTGTGCATGTTTCTATCCACCAGCACAGCCATATATAGCAGAAGGTTTTAGATTTTTAAGAGAGGATTGTCCAGAGTGGTTAAGCTGGGGAATCCTTGTATCGATAGGCGCAAGCTTTGGTGTTAAGTCAATAGGCGCATTTAAAAGGTAGGATAACAAAATGGGACAAGGAATAATACCTCAATCAACAATGCAAGCAGCACAAATGGCTGCTCCTCAACAACCAATGAATACTACGCCTGATGTTGCAGGTGTTCTTTCTGGTAATTATAATAACTTACCACAAGACTTTCAACAAAGAATGGATGATTCAGCTAGTAATCGACTAGCAACTTTACAGGAAGGTATTACTGGTATTGCTCCTCCTCCTGCTCCATTTATGGGTGCTGCTCCTATACCAAACGCTTTTCCACCTGCTCAACCTATTAGTAACTTTGGAGATTTTCTACAGGCAAGAAACACAGCAATGGGAAGGCCGCCTGTTACTGAAAGATTTGGAGGACAATCTCCTCAAGGATTTGCAGGAGAAGGGATGCAAGGACTAGCAGGATTAGTTAATCCACGGATGTTTAACTTTTAAAGAGCAGCCTCAATCATTTCTTGAATCATAGTCTCAAAACTATATTGTGGTTTCCAACCAAGAACTTCTCTTGCTTTTGTTGAATCCCCTACAAGTTGGTCAACTTCTGAAGGCCGATAGAAGTCAGGATTGATGTCAACAATAATATTGTCGTAGTCATCATAACCTTTTTCATTAACACCTTCTCCTTTCCATCTAATGTTTATAAAATCAACAACCTTGAAACAGTATTCGACCAGTTCTCTAACTGTATGCATTTCTCCCGTAGCTAAAACATAGTCATCCCCGTGGTCATGTTGTACCATGCGATACATTCCCTCGACATAATCTTTAGCGTGACCCCAATCACGTTTAGCTTCTAGGTTTCCAAGGCTAATCTTATCTCTTTTATTAGCTACTACATCTACCACACCCTTAACAATCTTCTGTGTAACAAACTCATCGCCACGCCAAGGGGATTCATGGTTAAATAATATACCATTAGAACCATGTAGGCCATATGCTTCACGATAATTTCTAACTGTCCAGTAAGAGAACAACTTAGCAACACCATAAGGTGAGCGAGGGTAGAAGGGTGTTGTTTCTGTTTGTGGTATTTCCTGAACTTTGCCATAGAGTTCAGAGGTAGACGCTTGATAGAAGCGTGTTGTCTCTAACATGCCTAGTGTACGTATACATTCTAGCAGCCTGAGAGTACCTAAACCATCAACATCGGCTGTGTATTCTGGTATATCAAAGGATACACGGACATGAGACTGCGCTCCTAGATTGTACACCTCATCAAATTGATAGGTTGCGAACAGCTTCATAAGACATCCTGTATCTGTTAAGTCTCCATAATGTAGATAAAGGCTGGGATGATTTAGAATATGCTCTATACGCCTCATATTTGACCCAGCAGAGCGTCTTCGTAATGCATGTACATCATATCCCATATCAAGCAAAAGCTCTGCTAGGTAGCCCCCATCCTGTCCTGTGATGCCTGTTATAAATGCAGTCTTATTTGTCTTTGTCTTCATTAATCCACGCCTGTATTTGTTTTCTGAATGAACGTACATCATGTAACAGCCAACACAGAGGTACGAGACATAAAGCTAGTAGTATAATTTCAATCTTCATCTTCTAATTCCTCGTCTTGAAAATCTTCTGGAAAGGTTTCCATAAGTAATTCATAAATCTTTTCTTTCCCAATAACTTGCATCGCTCCTCGTATCTCTCCCTCAAGAGAATCAATGTCATCTGAGCTTTCATCTTCGGCGTTATTACCCCTAACTCTTGATAATAGTTCAAGTGCCTTAAGCGCAGTCTGCCCGTGTCCCTGAGACTTGGCTGCCTCATATTGTTTCTCCAGTTCTTCAATGACATCAACGTCCGTAGTAAATTCACCTTCTAACTCCTTAATTCTTTCCTTAACATCCTCACGTTGCAGTAAGTTGTATCCTTGGTTATAAGCAGAGCGTTCACTATATCCTGCTGTCTCTGCTGATTTAGTAGCATTACGACTAACGACATAATGCTGACAAAACTTTTCCTGTTTCTCTTTTAGTTCTGGCATTGTCTTTCCATAAAGGTTGTATATTCGTTTGTATAAAAAGATTGTTCCCATATCTGCGCTACTAGACTGTCTTTGCCATAGTATTTAATATTTAATTGAAGGTCTTTTTCTTCCCACATTCTTTCTAAGTCTTGGGCAAGAGCAAGAAGTTCTCCTGTTGTATAAAACTTTTTACCGCCTGTTTCAACGTGTATGTACTTTGGATTACCTGCTTCATCCTTTTCTTCTTTTTGTTCTTCTGTAACTTCAGGAATACTACAATCAAAACCAAACAGGTGCATGTTACGATACCCTAACGTATCTAATAGTCCCATAGTTCTTGTGGCAGCCGCAGTGCCGCCAGATATTAGAACTGAACCTTCCTCTATACCTACCTCTTTATCAATAACAACTCTGTCTTTAATAGACGCATCACGAACTCCATCTGTGAAGGCATGAAAACCAAAGATGGTATCTGTCTTGCTCATAATGTGACGAGTTACAGAAGGGTCGGTCATTGATGCAATATAAAATGTTGTTTCCTTTGGTATAGTTTCAAACAACTCAGTTCTTTTTATACCATGTGTACTTATACCATCAATGGGGCGAGGGTCTAGAACAAGACAAGCATCAGGAATAATTTCTTCTTTTATTAGTTTAGGTAAGGCGTGTTTAACGCACCATATCTTTGCATTGTATTTTTTCTTTATACGTTTTAAGTTTTTAAAGTCTATTATACCCCCAGAGACAATAGCTACATGGTCATCAGTTGGTTTATATTTTTTTACCCAATCGTATTCTTTAATAAGATTTAAGTTTTCTTTAATGTTTTTACGTATGTAATCAACAGGCATACAATCTTTAGGCTTAACAACTATTGGAGTTCTAGTTAGTTCTTTTGGTAATTCTTTTACTTCTTTTTTAAGCAGCACTGCTAGATGAACATGAGAACCAAAGGCTGTCATATCACCAGAGGGTAACACGTATTTGTTTCTTTCTGTAACTTCCTTAAATGTTTTAATAATACCTGAGTGTTCCTCTGGAACTTCTTTATCTTTCTCTTGAAAGCTATAGTAATCATCAAAGACAACCACAGGTACTTGTCTAAGATACTTGTAATCACTGGACACTGTATCATAGGAATGACCGCCATCAATATACGCAAGGTCTACATCATTAAAATGGTGGGAGTCCATAGTGCTTTTTGTATCGCCTTTATATAGAGTAAATGTAAACCCCTTACCATTCTCTTTCATCTTCTGAGAAAATTCTCTTAGCCTATTGCTAACTGCATTGTATGTGTTATGTTGTTTAATGTTTAACTCAATTTTATCTGTCTCTTCTGTAGCATCTTCAAACAAATCAAAGCCACGATAATGCACTGTATCTACATTATCGAAAGCAGCTAACGCCATCTCAATAGCTCTGCCACCATTCCAAGTTCCTGTCTCAACGACAGAGAAAGAAGATAATCCATCACTATAATTACGAACTATATCTGCTAGTTGTTTATATCTCTTTGGTCCTTGAATATCTTTAGACACAGTATCTAACTTAGGCTTATCGTATTTTAGATTTCCTTTGTTATGTATAAAATACTCTTTTAGAGAGGAGTTTTCAAAGACTGCTAGTCCACGGACACCTTCTGATAAGTTATGTGTTTTAGTTCCATGTGCTTTATAAATGTTTAACAAGCGTTCAAAAATAAAAGAGTCTGTCCATTCACGATAGGCCAGTACTTCATTAGTATCATATGCGCCTCTAATATCTACAAGCATGGACACTGCATTATGCATACCCATGTTCCAACCAACGAACCCTGTTTCACTATAATCAATATCAATCCGTCCAAGATGAACTATGTCGCTGTCATCTGGTAGTATTTTAGCAGCATCTTCTGCTGTAAACTTTGTAGTTGTAACTGTGTCTGCGTCTAGCCAAACCAACCACCCTGTATTTTCTTGGTCTATAAGTTCGTAGGCTAAGTCTGTGTAAGCATATACTTTGTGGCAGAACCTTATGGCATCCATTCGATAGTTGTAGGGTGCTTCTGCATAGCGTCCGTTCTTATCTTTGTTACGACTTATAAAGTCTTGTCTAGCTTTTAGTTTATCTAAGTCCCTATACTCGATAAAGCTTGCCTCTGGTGCGTCTGGTTTTTCAGAACCAAAGCCATCATAGTATACAACTAATCTAAAGTCATCTGGATTCCAGTTATCTACAACTGACTCTAGCATTTGCTTTGCGTACAAATCAAAATGCTCTTTGTTAAAAGCTGTTACAAAAGTATATTTACTCATCCAAGTGACTCCATTAATTTTTCTGTATATATTTTATCTTGGAATAGTTTCCATTCAAAGGAATACTCCTCGTCTATTTTTCTTTTAGCTTCCCATTTATCAAACCAAGGACCACCTGTGGTGAAGTGTACGTTCTTTGCTTCTATGCTTGCAGGGCTGTGTCCATCCAGCCAGTTCCATTCCTCATGTATAGAACCTATCTCATCGTCATCTAGCCAAGCCAGCCTGTGCAGCCAACCCCCTGTCTTTAAATTTATGTCATCAACTGTAAGTTGTTTTGTCTTCTCATGGTCACAGTTAAAGAGCATAAAGCTAGACCAGTTCTTTCTATGGTATTGTGTTTGAACAACTCCGTCCATCTTCTTTCCTATATCAGGACTATACTTGTGCTTAACACAAGAGACTGCGTATTTACTGTTGTTGCCGTACTGGTCAAAGATTTGTTCGATGTCTGCACGTACAAACATGTCGGAGTCCATAAATAAAGCAAGCCCTGTATACTGATTCAAAGCGGGTACTAAAAATCTTGTGAATGTAAAGTCAGTGCTGAAGGGCTTCCTGTCAAAGTAGTCTATCTTCTGTCGAGGGTTAGACTCATCAACAAAAACAGTTCTACGGAATAGTCCTGCACGGCGTAGCGCAGGTTCAATCAAAGGTACAATAGGAAACTTATCACAATATTTTCTGATTGAACACATTAAAACCTCGTAAGCCTGATGGTCACGAGGGTCGTATCCTATATAGATTGTAGGTTTTTTGTTAAACATCGTCTGGTAAACCTATAGATTCTAATTCTTTAGGTGTTGTTGTCTGCGCTATAGACTGTATTTTTTTAATAACATCAATAGATACTTTAGCAGGTAACTCTCCAAGACCTGCCATAATAATATTAAGTTCTTCTGTACTAAACGATAGTGTCCAAGACTTCATTACGTTCTCCTAAAAAATAAAGCGGTAGCTGACCTAGAGAGAGAGGAAAGGAGGCACAGCCAGCTACCACAATAATTATACTAAATTAAATTTATTATGTCAACCAAAAATTTTCTATCGTTTTTATTTTTTCATCTGCAGACGCAATCTTTTCAATCTCTCCTTCGATAGCCCCTATAATATCAGGGTGTTCGCCTATACCTACAGATTGTTTTAAGTACACTCCCACGTTTGCTCTAGCAACGGCAATGTCTCCTTCTAGTTTCTTTGTAAGTGCTTCTAGTAACATTTAATCTCCTTAACCATTAATATCTACAACCTCACAGGAGTCTCCAGAACAAGCTAAAGTCTGTGAACCTGCAGTGTTATCTTCTAATTCGTAAGAGGCAAGCTGTGTCCAGTCAATAGACAAGGGCATCTTAGACAGTGCCTCAAGGTATGTCTTCTCATCACAGTCCTGATAAGGTGCTTGTGCATAGACATAATCTGTGTGGGGTAAGAAGGATACACCTGAACATATATCAAAGTTATCGTATACCCACGCCCCTACTTTAAGCCACTCCTCATCATGTACAGTAATTGTAACGGATGGCTTATGCTCACACCAATGTAATGCGTATGTCTTCCACAGTTCAAGCTGTTCTATAGCTGTCATGTTATTACGAGTGACAGCACCATCAGGGGCTTTGATAGGGAAGCTGAAGACAGTTGTGTTATCTGGCTTCATTACACACGCCTCTGATGGAACGCCTACGTCTGTTAAGAATTTCGAGAGAGGGTCTTTGTTATCACCCCGTACAGTGCGGATATAGTAGTCACTATGACGAGCATGGATGCCAGAGGCACTATCAACAAGCTGCGATACAGTGCCACTAGGCTTGACGCAGGTGATGGACGCAGATGGATTAATTCCAAGTTGCTCAGAAGTTTTGCTGTTTGTCTGTACAGCAGTATCACGAAGCTTCTCCAGTAAGTTTTCAGATGGTCTAGATGTAAGTTCATTATCCATAATACCTGTCAGGCTTACACCCAACAGCCTTTCTTCTTCAGTATTCTTACGCCATACAGGACGTAAGTAAGGTAAATGTGTATAGGTAGATTGAATTGTACCTAGTATTGTAGCTAGTCTAATCTTATTAGCTAGTGTCTTCTCTGTATCAGTGGGACGAACCACGACTTCTGTTAGATTGCAGAACTGATTAGGACGCAGGATGATTTCACTACAAGGGTTAGTCCCCCAAGCCATACCAGTTTTACGTCTACCATTACGAGCTACATGTTTGTCTGCCGCATCACGGCTAAAGATACCACGCTCGCCAGACTTAGATTCCACAAGAGCAGTCCACTCACGCAAGAAAGTTTCCATATTAGGCTTCTCAGTATATGCAACAGAGTTATTAGACAAGGCACGTTGTCCTTCGTTCTTCCACCACTGACCAGATTTAGCGTGACGCATTCGGTCATCAGATAGATTTGATAAACTAATCATCGCACTGCGGCGCACACCACCAACAACTACCACCTCACCAATCTTACACATGATGTCGTGACACTCTACGCTGTTGAGATTACGTCCAGCCGCACCTTTAAACTTACCGATAACAAAGTTAAACAAATCATTAAGAGGCTCTGGTCCACTGGCTCTTCCGCCAAATGTCTTTAGCCTTGCACCCGCAGGACGTATTTTAGTTAAGTCCCACTTAGGTATTTCCCCTGTATAGAGTAGAGAGATAAGCTTACGCAAACCCCTCGCCCATCCTTCTTTACTATCCTGCACTACAATAGTATCTTCTACATCCTGTAAGTCTTTAGGAACAGTAGGAAGCTTTTGAATGGACTGTCTTTCGACAGAGAAGCCAACGCCTGTGCCACACAGAAGGATGAACATAGCCTCATCAAAGGCACGAGGATGGTCTACAGGTAGATAGCTACAGTTATATACACATGTGTTATCTCTTTCAGAAGCTGCCCCTGCGGTCATCAATGCTCTCATACTAGGCATCACCTGTAAAGAAAGAATTGCTTCGTGTATATCACGCTTGTCCTTCGTGTCGATGTCTACATCATTAACTATATTATCCATAAATCTTTGAACTGTTTCGTCCCAACTCTCCCTACGTCCTTCGTCTTCTATCCATCGGGCATAACGTGAAGTCGCTATAAAAGTTTGGTAGTCTGTTGGTAATGCGGTATTCATCTTTGTTTCTTCCATAGTGGTATCTTTCCTCTCACAATATCTACATAATCTTTGTCGTCTATTGACGAAACAGAACTCGAATTATAGCATGGCTCTTCTACAGAAGCAATAAGCTTTTTCAAATACCACTCAGCTTTTTTCAAGTCTTCCACAGGTTTACCTTTGTAGTCGTAACGCCACATATATTTCATCACGTTACCCTTTAGGTATCCTTTAAACTCGTCCTTAGACATAGACGCTTCGATAGCATCTATACACTCTACACCCTTTGCGTTGTAGTGCGTTGGATTATTTACCATGTCCAAGGACTGCGTTGATTCTCTTTCTGACATATTCTACCTCTCCTGATTTCAATACTTTGTAAGCAAAGTCTCTCATGTATTCGGGGTCTACCCCTGC
>Ga0181391_1000081_pt1 | contig 26740 bp, 58 predicted proteins | sample 14SPOviralmetaG_FD_130080 | JGI IMG/M metagenome (GOLD analysis project Ga0181391, IMG submission 130080) | Marine viral communities from the oligotrophic San Pedro Time Series (SPOT) site, San Pedro Channel, CA, USA - 14 SPOT_SRF_2010-08-11 | ecosystem: Environmental > Aquatic > Marine > Strait...
GGTTTTTGCTTGTGAAGTGAAGTTTGACAGCCAAGTAGATTTTATAAACTTCAAAACCATTCATTAAATATTTTCTGTTTGTATAAACCTTGTTTCACAAAAAAAATCAAAACCTGTAAGATTTTCACCATCTACCACTCTATATTCAGCAAGTAAATCATCTGCAAGTATAACTTTCTGATCAAAAATATACTCATGGCAATCCCAATCAGACTCGAAAGTTAATTCTGTAATATCTTTATCATATGTAGTAATACCAGCACTACCATAGGTTAACATAGCAGTTATAATCCAAATGTACACACCTTCCATTTATTCATCACTTTCTAAAGAAATGGATTCATCTCTTATATACTCACCAGGTCGAATATAAGTTAACATAGTTTCAGCGTCTGATACTTCAAAAGGATCATCATCTTTACCTTCATTATTAAACCCTGGTTCAATAAACATTTTTTCTACTTCACCATTTACTATGTAAGCGGAGTATCTCCATGATCTTAGACCAAACTTTTGAAATGGTTTGTCAACAAGCATACCCATACTTCTTGTAAAGACACCGTCGCCATCAGCAATCATTTTTATTTTTTCAATACCTTGAGCATTTCCCCAAGCATTCATAACAAAAGCATCGTTGACTGACATACAATATACTTCGTCAACTCCAAGTTCTTTGAACTCATTAAATGCACCTTCATAACCAGGTAATTGTTGTGAAGAGCAAGTAGGTGTAAACGCACCAGGTAAACTAAATAAAACAACTTTTTTATCTGCGAATAGATCATCTGTTGTTTGATTTATCCAGTCACCCAATGCTCTAAATCTAAATGTATGATTAACTAATCTCATTACTATACTGTCCTTATTTGTTTTTTAATTTGTTTGAGTATTGTATCTTTTTTCAATCTTCTATCTATTTCGATACCTAAATTTCTACCAATTACTTCTAGTTCTTTTTTTGTCTTATGTTTAAGATCAGTATTTGTAATTGGATCATTTAATTCTAGCACTGGTTTTGCTGGTTCAACCAGTTTTTCTAAAATATTATTAAAGAAACTATATATTCCCATAATCTATCTCCTTATATCGGCAGTTTTGCCGTTTTCTCTTTTAACATATTCAGTCCCTGAGCTTCGTATGCTAGTTTTTCTTTTAATGTTTTATTGACAAGAGTTTTTATCGTAGCAGGGTCAATATTGCTCTTATCACAATAAGATAATATAGCATCCATATATGAAGTTCTTTTATCTTTGACAATATTCTCTATCAATAAAGCAAACTTATTCGGTGTAATTATATTATCCATAACACTATTATATCACTTTCTGTTTGGTTTGTCAAGCAGTTCTCTCTTTAAATCGTCTTTTAAATCATTTCGCTTAGGTTTCTTTTTATTAGGAATGACTTGTGGTCTATTCTTATTTGATCTTGCGACTGGATTACTTTTTAGTTTCTTTGACATTTTGACAATTAATAACTTAAATTTAATATTTTGAAAATATAAATAGTTTTATGTTCTCAATAGTTTTTTTAATTACAGCAGTATTCTCCTTTGAAGGTGAAGTTGATAAGTACTATACTTATTACACGGATACAGCATATCTTACAATTGAAAGTTGTGAGGTTTACTTAGCAGATAATCAAGAGTTTATAAATGAATCTCTAAGCGAACACTATTTACAAGAAGAAAACAACTTTCCGTCTGGTATAAACAAAGAAGATTACTCTGGATTTACTTTAGAGTGTCAACCTTATGGTTGGAATAATCAGAGTTTAACACCAATGCAGTATAGACCTGTTATTGAAAAAGAATTACCCTCCGTTTAAACTTTAATGAAATTCCATTCCATTAAAATCTTGTATTGCCTCTTTAAGTAAAGGTAGATAATCGTTTTTATCTTTTACGAATTTTTGAACAGCACCATCCTCTGTCACCATAAGTATAACAACTTGATCAATAGGATTGCCAAATCTTTCTTCATACATTTCACAATAAGCAGAACATTGAATAAAATAGTTTTCACACCATTCTTCTTTCTTCTCTTTTGTAGATGTTTTAAAATCAATGACAGATAACTTACCATCATATTCAGCGATACAATCAACTCTACCTGCAATCTGGTACTTATCACTATACAATGCTGCTTCTTGTAAAACAATATTATCTACATTATCGAGTTCATCTTTCATTATTGTAAATAACGCAAGAGGTAATACTTCTTGTTTTGTTAGTTCTTCATTATTAAGATAGTTTTCTATTAATGTATGTACAGCAGTACCTCGTTTAGCAGCGGCTCTCATTATTTGATTCGCAACATCAAATCCTACACTGGCACGCCATTTGCGAATACCCTCTTTGCCTCTGTCATTTAAAACAGTAGTAATAGATGGATACTTTTCACCTTTCGGTGTAACATAATATCTTTTACCATTGATAGATTCTGTTTGTAAGTCTGGGCCAGCCGAGGACGGGGCATTATGATTGAAAGACTTTAGACTATAATTGTCTTTCATAAATTTGTTTAATTGATTCATAACTGTTATTATAACAGGATATGACTAGAAAGTCAAGCAGTTATTTTAATTCGGAGTGTGTATAGTGAGTACCTGAATCAGTCTTTTTAGCAGACAAAACTTCTTTTCTATTATGTTCCATATCATACGAACAATGAACCCAACCACTATTTGGATCACCTTCGGTATAAAACTCTAATATCAATTGGTCGAATTCTACATTATCTCTAATCCATTTTGCTAATTCTTTATTATCGATACCAGTGATTTCAAAATCAGCTGCCTCACCTTGAGCGTGTTGTGATCTGGCACTTGATCCTATCGCCTCACATAGTTCTGGCGATCTATATCCACTTGTAATTCTAACTGATTTACCAAAATGACTTCTAACTTTTTGTAAAACATTTTCACATAATGCTTTCATACTTTTCAAATGGTCATCATTAGGTGTATTATCAATACCTTTTCTAACTGCTGTATCTGACTTTGTAAATTCGTTTAGACTAAAATTTTCACTTAATTGCATTATTTACCTCTCGTTATTTCTACTATTTTTTTTAATTGTGTTTCGATTACACTCTCTCTATTTGGCCAATAGATGTAATCTTCTGGTGATTTTGCTAATTTAATTAATAAAGGGATTATTAATTTTTCTAACTTAGCATAGTTTTCTTTTTGTTCTTTACCTAGATTGTCTTTTCTCAAATCATATTCATCATCCATTTGCTTTTTAGCAATCTCTAATTCTGTTTCATTCTTTTCTTGAATTTCAGATTTAGTTGAATTGATTGCCGAATAGATTCGATCAAGTTTACCTTCGATTGTAGTAAGAACCTCTTTAGATACAGCTTTCCCGACACCATCAGCCGTTTGTTTAACAACTGCCTTAGTTGTTTCTGAGTCTGATTGTGTTTTTTCTGAAGGTTTCTCAGCAACTGAGGAGAATCCCCAATCACCACCTGTGTCAAAACCATCTAAAAAATCAAAGTCTGCCATATATATTCCTGTTTGATCAGCGCTGATCTATAACGCCTTATCGGATTGACCTCACAACATCTGACTCTTTTTATCTAGAATGAGCGTGTTAAGATATACTCGATAGCATTAGTATTATTATTTATAATATTTATGCCCCACCGCCCTTTACTTTACGGTCTCTATGTTTTTTTATTACCCTATCTATTTGTGTGTCTTTTACTGACTTCTTACCATATCGTTCAGCAAGATTACTGGCAGGATGTGCTTCAGAAATCTTAGACATAACTTCTTTCCAACCAGAGTCTGTTTTACCATCTACTGATCCTACACCTGATACTATATTCATTTGTGTTGGTGGTAATAATTCAATATGTCTTTTCTTAACAAACTTTTCCATTTCAGCAATGGTCATTAAGTCTTCCCAAACTTCGCCTGTTTTCTTATTTTTAAAATTATATGTTGGCATTTATTCCCTTACTATACCATTCAGGTATACTTGTCTTCCATGTAGCAAAACTATTTTTGTATTTGATATAATAATCTCGATAAGCAACAATACTATCTTCGTTCTTTACATCATCTGGCATTGCTTGTGTTGGTTGACTAAAAAGAATATTTAGGGGTGCATTTTTAGGTGGGTTTCTTAGTAGTTCTTTGAGTACAACATATGATTTATGATCTTTACCATATCTTATTTTAAATTCTTCGTGTAGATGAGACCACATTTGATATAACCACCAGTAGTTGTAAGCACTAGCACGAACCCACACAGCACTCGGGTGATTTATATGACACGCCTTATAGACAGTTGCCTCTTCGTTAGGATTATCTAATCTATATCTGGTTACTTTTCTACCAGTCTTTGATTTAGCAATATACTTTTGACCATCAAGCACTCTATGAGCAGTTGACATTAGTTGAGCATATTCGATAAGCATTTTAGTACAATGTTTATCTAAATGCATTTCAGCACAGGTCTTTGGTTCTTTATGTAAATAAAATATATTCATTCTATAATTTTGTTTCGATTATTCTCACCACTAGATTTTCATAGTTAGGATTAGTTGAAAACTTATCAAGATACATAGCAAGTTCTACCGCTGTGATATCTGGATTTTGTTTTCTTGCTTCTCTAAGTTCTTCATATGCCCATACTTCATTGATGATACGAACATAATCTCTAACACTAGCACATTTACTCTCATAAACTTTTACACCCCATCCTGGCCATTCGTTTGGATCCCAAGTGATAGGTAGTAAATGTTCTTGACTCTTATCAAAGGTTCTGATACCAAATAGATTATTACCTTCATTGGCAAATCTAGAAGTACCCCAAGCAGACTCTAATATTGCTTGTGCGAGTATAAGTTTTCTAGGTAGTTGTCGTTCAGGTGATACACTTAGATAAACATAATCAATACAGGTATCTAGTGAAGCAATAAACTGCTCATTTGTATCTGAAATAATATCAGGTTCTTCTAACGCACCTCGTATATCATCTATAAAGTCCTGATCTACTTCTGGTATTTCTATTTCGACAGGTTCGATTTCTTCAACAGTCTTGTAAGAATAATTTAAAAATGAATAGGTTAATATTGTAATTACAAAAGCAATTAATCCTGTCTTAACTTCTTCTCTATACTCTCGTATGTAATATAAAAGTAATAATAAATATTTTTTTATGTAATAATTCATATGTGTTTCCTCAACTCTCTTTTTGTTTTCCAAGGTCTACATACAAACCATCTATATTGTGGGTCGGGTAACGCAGGTCCTTCGATTTCTAATTCGTTTGTCGATTCGGCATATATTATTCCTTTTAACATTAAAGAAATTGCTGCCTCATATTGTTTACATTCTTTATATGGTCCATTCATCTTGCGTCTAGGCGTTTCATATCTTGCCTTTCTGCTGTCTAGAATGCCATTGATAATCTTCTTTTCGTAATGATTTAATTTCATACTTAATTATACACTATTTACTTCGGTTAGTCAAGCAAAAAAACCCCTAGTAAAACTAGAGGTTTTTCGTATGATAGCGTGGATTATCCTTCTTTTTTCATAAAATTATCATCCCAATCGAATGCTTCTTTCACTAGATTCGCCGTAAATCCTTTGTACTTATTGTTAACTTTCTTGTTAACAACTGTAACCAAGAATTCTGCTTCGCCAGCAGATAGTCCTTCTAGCATTTGAATAAAGATTGTTTCTCTTTTTAATGATGATAAAGTACTGTCGCCACCTTTTGTAAATAGATATAATCTCTTTGCTTCTTGAGAAAGAATATTATGTTCTGTTCCAAGTGGTGCGTCATTAGGTGTGTATGGAACATCACCATCAGGTATTAACCATTCGATATTAGGATCAAATGCACCTTTTAACACTTGTCTTAAAGGAACTGAATCGTTCTCTTTAAGTACTTTTAGTTTTCTTGTTTTATCTTTTGCATTATTAATTTTAGTAGCAATCTCATCCATTAACATAGGTAATGCTCTACCTGATTCTGATAGTGCTTTAACGCCTGTTCTAGTCATTAATGCTGGGTGTGATTGTGTAGGTTGTTGATCTCTAGAATCACTTTGTACTGATCCGTCTGGATTTCTTCGTATTATAGCCATTGTTATTTCTCCTTAACAGTTCTTTTGAGATTAGAATTCATCAATAACCTCAATTAAAGTTTTAAGTTTTCTCGTTATAAAGTAGTTCAAGATTTTATCTCTTGACGCCACTTCAACATTATCAAACTCATTATTAATCTTGTCCTCTAACTCTAGAGGTATACAAGTTAAGTCAATCAATTTCTTGTTGCGATTGTAGTTCTTTTCTTCTTCTTCGGTCATAGTCATTAAGACTTCTTCTAACCATGAATCTATTTTCTTTCTACTTAAAGGTTTCTGTCGTCTACCTTCTATGAAAACATTATCATCTGACAATACATTAGGGATACCATCGCTTCTATCACCCTTGAGTATATGTTCTTTTATATATAAGGTAGGATTTTCATCTTTACCCACATACTTATTTAGTACTGGATTATATTGTTTCACCCATTCATTATGTAATTGTATAAAGTCTTTATCTCCTGATAAAATTAGTATCTTTTTCAAATGGTTAGGTTGTATTCGATTTAATGTTCTTCTTACCAAAGTGGCAATAATATCATCTGCTTCAGCAGTTTCTAGTTCTATAACTTTATATGGTAAGAAATCTCGTATCTCATTTCTAATATTACCTAACATAGAAAAGATAGCATTCCAATCGTGATCTGATTTTTCACGATTTGCTTTTCTACCTGCTTTGTAATTTGGGAAAACTTCTCGTCTCCATACATTCTTTGAATCACAAGCAATAACCATTTCGCCATACTCTTTACGAAACTTTTTGTTGTGTCCACGAAGTGAATTTAAGACCATGTGTCTAACAAGGTCTTCGGATAATTCTACTGCCTGACGGCCGTTGATTTGAACCATTAAGTTCGAAATCATTATTTGGTTTAAGTCAACTATAATCATATCATTATTATAACACAATCCATTCGGATTGTCAAGGTCTATTCCTCAGGAATAAACTCTATTTCAAGTTCGCCTTCTTTAGTAGGATCATCATCTTGTATTTCTTTTTGTATCTTACCGATTGTATCTAAAAAATCTTCTGCCTTTATCTTTGGTGATACAGATATTCTTGAATAGTTGATATCGGTAAATTTTCTACCGTCAGGTGTCGTGATTATCTTTGTAAGATTATCGGTAATATCATGCATTGGATGTTTATGTCCGAAATCTCGTTTGAGCATTGCCTTTAATGTTTCTACCATTATTGCTAAATCTTGTAGAAATTGGTCAGTATCTAAAGCGACAGCATTATCTCTTAAATCTTCAATGATATCTAAAGTCATTTGCTCAGATAGATTATCTATAAAAGTTTCTTCTTTTATAACTTTTGCTTCTTCTTCGCTAAGTTTAGGTCCTTCTTCTCGTTTTCTACGAATGACTTTGTCCATAGGAAACTTAATAATTTTTCCCATTTCTACCTTCGTTTCTTTGCTAGTTCTCTCTTTATCCATGATATTGCCTGTGGTGATGTTGGTTTTTGATTTATCATTCCTCTTATTGCTTTATGCACTTTTGGATTGACATCTTCTTTTTTTTTGTTATTATCAACAATAACAAAATTGTTTAGACCAAATAGATTTTGAAATCCACCTATGTTTCTTTGAACGGTCTTATGATTTTGCATGACGATAGCGTCTGGCAAGACTCTATCTCTCATTGAATTTCTTTGTAAAGCAACTTCTAAACTTGTATTAACAAACACCATATAGGTATCGTAACCAAGTTGTTTCATTAATCTTACTTCATTTGATATTCTAGGATAATCTCTTGCTGTACTATCCATAATTAATCCTAGACGACCCTCTAGATATAGTTTAAGACCTTTACCAGTAAGTGCTTTTGCTTTTGCTCTTATTTCATCACGCCTTTCCACTTCTTCTGGATCAGACATAGCAAAATTTAAACTCATGTTTTCTTTTTTTAAAGCAGCAGCAAAAGTGTCATCACTATTAATAACTTTTAATCCCATACCAGACAATGTTCTTGCAGAGACCCAAGACTTACCTGAACCAGGTCCACCTGCAAGGAAGAATGCCTTGAATATGTTAGGGTCATATACGCCCTCGGTTATATATTCTTGAAAATCTCTCATACTACTATTTATATGACGGGACAACTACCTTCCATTCTATTAACTTATCTTCATACTCTCCATAGTATAGATTAGACCAATCACCTGTACTTAGATATTTTTTCATACTGCGAATATATGCCTCAGCATCCATTCGTGTTCTCATGCCCTCATCTTTTAATTTTTGATTTTCACTTCTAGAGTTTTGTTGTTGTTTACCGACTTTAGCAACACCCTCTTGCGTTGCAATATATTTCTTAACATTGACATATGAGAGTGGATGATCTTCTGGTAAATCTAATACATCTTGACTAATATTAGATAGTTTTGCTGGTTTTTTCTTTGCTCGAAGATTGGCCATCTTCTCGGCCATTTCATCTTCTGCTAAAGTTGTCTTGTTTACTTCCCAAGCACTATCTGTTTCTGACTTTATCATTTTTTTTCTTGTTTTTGTTTTTTCTTTTTAAGACTTTCATTTATTGCAGAGGCAATAGGTATAACCTCATCTGGTGTTGAACCACTAGAGTAAGATACATCTATATATTGCATAAATTTAATTAGATCATTTTTCTTTATATCAATTACTAAAATCATTAACTAATAGGTATTAGAGATAAATCTTCTGGTTCTTCGTCATTTATCCATTGTGTAAATGTTATTTTACCACCAGGAAACTTCCAAGTGCCATCTGTATTGAAATGGTCAGGATGCTCATTTGTTTTTTTATATTCATTTATAACTTTTGTTAAAGAATATCCTTCTTCATTTTTCATACTCATAAATTTTAATAAGACAGGATTCGCAGGATCTTTCTTATATATTTCAATGGCAAGATAAGATATTATCTTTTCATCCATTGGTGTTTTTATAAATTTACCCATATTAATATCTCCTTGGTATAGTTTCTTTTCTTAGATAAAGAACACCCTTGACAACTTGTTTATTAAACTCTTTATTAACAATGTGCATAACTTGTGCCACAGAGTTTCCTTGTACTTCTTTATCTTTTAATTTGTTCTCACCAGGTGGCATATAACTCACCTTGTAAGTATGCACTTCTTCTTTAAATTCTGGCATATCTCTCCTTATATATTATATTTTACTGCTCGTTCTTCAACAAATAATAAATCATTAGCGGTATATTTTAAATCTCTAGTAATGTGTGATGACTCAACGAGCAACATAGCATTATCAAAGTGGTCTGATATACATTCAAAGAATTCATTATTTTTGAAAACGAATTTATAGTTTGTTAGTTGAAAATTAGTTAGTTTCATTTGAGACTCTTTCCCCTTTAAAATTGATAACACCTTCAGATACATAATGTTCTACTAGTTCATTATAACCACCTATATGTACATCATCAATTACAATTTGTGGGATAGTTCTCACTTGTTTGCCTAATGCCTCGTATAAATCTTCAAGGGACATTTCAACCATTACGACTTTTTCTGTATAGTCATGGCCAAGGCGTGTTAATAACGCCTTCGCCTTATCGCAATATGGGCATTGAGGTTTACTGTAAACGATAATGCTCATTAACTTAACTCCTCAACTGCAACATTTTCAACTGGTGCACCCATAACTTTATCAATTGCTTCTTCAGCAAGTGAATCTATATCTGTACCAGTGGTTGCCTGACTTACGATATAATCGAACAGTCTATTAGATTTACCAATGCCCATTTTTAAACCAATATATACTCTATATTCGCCACTAGGTGTTTCGTAAACATCTTTGTTCCATTCTTCGTAACCTTGCACTTTGATTTTTTGAATAACATTCACAATTGTACTCTCGATTTTAGAGGCAACATCTTTATTACCTTCTTGACCGACTTCTGTAACATACAATTCAGTTCGTTTATTCATTTCACCTTGAAGTTGATCAGCAAGGTTTGCCTTTGCAACCATAATTGCTTTCTCTACTGCAAGTTGTAAGTCTGGACTAGTGCCTTGACCGACAGCATAAATGTACTTGTCAGCATCACGGTTCTTAATCAGACCCTTTTCGACTTGAGCGTCAACATACCATTGAGGTACTTGATTTAATACTCGCCCTTCATCAACATTCGCTTCAAGTTTAACTGGGTATTGTGTTTGAGCACAATTCGCCAAAGTTAATCCTATTAAAGCGATCAACATAATTCTAATCATTATTTTTCTCCTTCATTTTGATCCATTATATTAAATGTTATCTCAAGAATTCTCTCAAGATTTATTTTGTCCATAAATTCGCCACCGTGTACTGTAAGGACGACAATACAGGTAATAATTACTAATAATTTAGTCATTATTTTTTTTCTTCCCAGACACCTTTTTCATTTAAACAAACCATACCCGGTGTCTTAAAAGGGTGATCTGGTCTTGCATACTGCCTACAATAAGCAGGAGTAGTCAATCCGCTGTAATAATATTGAGCAAATAATTCCCAATAGTTGGGACCATCGTATCCATCTTTACATTTTAATACTTCTTCTTTAGTAACCGTTGTTATTCCATTCTTTTCTACTGTCGTTGTTATGGTTTTAATCATACAAGGATTCTCATTTAACCATTGTGATTTACTTTTTTCTTCTGCCATAACAAAATCTGCAAGTATTATTAAACATATAGCAATAAACATCATACTAACCATGAATTGATGAAAAGGATTATGCATTAGTGAATAGTTCCATTTCTTGGTCTTGAATTAATATATATCTTGTATAGTTTTGTCATTTTTATTGACCACATATTTTTCATTTCTGTATCTTTAGCATTGTCATATGCCTTACAAAGTTTACTTAGTCTTTTCATATATAGTTTAAAAGACATAGGAGGTTCTGAAAACTCTTTTTCGTCAAACCAATTACTCATTACCATCCCCAACCTTTTGTTGTAGAATCTACAATTTCCCAACGACCATCAGGATGTTGACAAGCAACACCAAATTCACTTCCTCTTTGAATACTATTCATTGGCCAAGAATCTTGAATACTAATAACAGAGGTATATTCTGTACACTTTCTACTATTCTTAACATAACTTCTATTAATTGTTATTGATCCCCAATTACCTGTGTTTGAATTACCCCAATTTGTATGTGATCTTTTACCAGGTGCCGTGTTCAATGTATCTATAAAAACTGCATTGTGAATATTCATGTCAGTATAAAATAAATTTGCACCCCACCAGGCACCAACAAGTGTACAAGCGGCGGTTAATGCTACATTAGTATCAAGTAATGCACGGCAAGTTGTATATCCTGTGGCACCACCCGCAACTGTACCCATATGACTTTTTATATTTGTTGAGGAGCAACCTGTACTAATTAATAATATAGACAATATGCAAATTATATAGATTGTTGAAAATATTTTACCTTCATGCCTCTTTATAAAAAACATATCTCTTAATATTTTTTTTCTTTGTATCATCTACCTATATCTTTTATATTTGATTTACTAATAACTTGATATGCACCTTTATTATATGCAGGTGCAACTGTAAAGTTTTTACTCTCTTGTAATTTCCAGTTCTCAACTGGTTTAGTACCACCGATCTTATTGGCGGTCCGTACGGGATTTGAACCCGTGGTCTCCTGCTTGACAGGCAGGCGTGATAACCGCTTCACTAACGGACCATCTGATATATCAGTTGGTCTAGACTTATCTACACCTAATCGTTTCAATTCTTTTTCGTGTTCTCTCAAAGTCAATAACCTTTCTCTAGTTAAAGGTATAGGTTTTCTCTTTGATTTTTGATATGTATATATCGTACTACCCATTATTCACACTCTTTATTTTTATAATCATCTTGAAGCGAGCACTTATACATCTTGTCTGCCTCTAATCTCATTTGTGCTGATATGCCGTCTAATATAGTAGGCATATTATTAAACACAACAGCAAGTATCTCTAAACTTAACTGGTGCATTTGTCTATTAAGTTCTGCATTTGCAACAGCACTATGATCCATGTCATTATTTTGAACCTTTTGTGTGATTACATGACCAGCAACTGCCTCACTATAACTATCGGCCCTGGCAAAACCAGAGACCAATAGTGTAGATATAATCAACAACATTAAGAAATTTTGTAAGATCATCATTTTGCGTTAGGACCTCGACCAGAGAACACAGGTTTACCTTTGCCGCCCATCTTTTCTCTCTCAATTCTTTTTTCTTCTTCAACTCTAGCAGTAATGCCAATTAAATCTTCAGCATATTTTCTAGGGTTCTTTTGTGACCATACTTCGATCAGATTGTCAAAGTTCTTGACCGATATCTTAGTGCCTCTAAACATATTAGGATGATTGATTCTTGCATCCTTCATATCTACTAACCATTCAACTTTCTTCTTTTTAGAAGTTATCTTATTAAATTCTTCGAACATAAATTCTTTTGTATATACGCCGTCCATAATGTATTCTCCTTGTTTTGTTAATTATTCTGTATTCTATCAGCTATTTGAGTTAATGTCAAGCACTATTAAGTGGTTGATTTACTTGATTTTCATTCTGATTTATACCGAAAGACTTTTCAAAATCCGTGATTTTACTCTCATACTTTTTGATTAATTCTCTAGTTTTGTATTTAGCAAAAATCGTTTGCGGATGTAATGGTGTTTCGGTATCTTCTAATGCCCTACTAACCACTTTCAAATCGTGTATTATTTCAAATATTTCCATCATATTTTTTCACCTCTCATTAATTTTAAATCTACATGGGCATTTCTTAATGCACTTGATAAAAATCCTACCATATAGGCATTTCTATCACTCATTGTTTTATAGTTCATAAAGTGAGTCTTTGATGTACTCTCACCTTTGCCGAACATATAATTAATTATATCCTCGTCTGTTGTACCTTGTAAATATTTTCTCATAATGTATTCTCCTTATTCATATTATAATTTGTGAAGCATATTTTGTCTGTGCCCGTTAGTGTGCTTCAACTTGATCTGATCACAAGCGACTAGGGGCCCCATAATCATTCATCCGATGGCATAGATTTCATTTCATTATGGGTGAAATTACTCTCGGTGTTTTTGCCATTTACTTTTGCTATGGCATAGTAATCCTCGCAATTACAATTATTGATAAAACTGATAAACCTGTGAATATTAAAAAACTACTAATCATCTTATAAGTAAAGTGGTCCCGTCCACTGGATAGGGTAGTTGCCTTTCAGTACATTACCTCTTGGTTGATTAAGAGCAGGTGCCGCCCAACTTGCAGGTTTCAATACATCACCCTTTTTGAAGTGTTTAAAATCTTCTTTTACTATGAAAGCAAATACTGATCTGTCAAAGATAATCTTGATATATTTTTTACCTTCTTTAACAGTAGTTTGAGATTCATAGTTTTCAAGTTTTTGTCTAGTGTAAGCAGAATCATTTCTACCCATTGTTTGAGCATAATCTTCTTTTGCGGCAGACATCATATTTGTAATACCGTCTTGTAAATTGTCAGCAGATTTAATAATATTAATCATTTTAAAGTTCTCCGAATTCTTGTTTAAACATTTGATAGTAAGCAACTGCCGTGCAATAAGCAAAGAAGGCAGTAAGTGATAATGTGATATATAATAAAATTGTCATTATGCAACCCTCACTAAGTCTTTAATTAATTCAATGTTTCTTTCAATTTGTAGTTTCTCATCAAATGTTCCACTATATGTTTGACCAGTTGAAGTTTCCCAAAGTTTCTTGGCAAACTCAAATTGTCTTTTATATTGCATACTATATTTCATAATGTTTTTTCTTTCGGTTCGTTGTTAATATACTCTTATTATATACTAATCTACGGTAGATTCAAGCACTTTCGGGCATATAATACCATTTTATCCTATTGATTTTATTGAGTTTTTTAATAAATTGAAAAGTGTTGCAAAAATACAACACTAAAAATGCGTATTTTGAGGTGATTTTAGAGTGATTTTGTCAGTCCTAGGGCGTGTTATAACTATGATTCGTTATGTAATATTTTAAAATCTTTATTTGTCGGAAGATTTATCTAGGTTTGATACTTGTATCCCTCTTAGATAGTGTCTTTCTGGATGATAAGAGTCTTTAATCATCTTTTTTAAAATTTTAATTATGAGCATTTTAAATGTTGTCATAATCACGCCTTAGGTTTTAGTGAAGTTTGAGATATCAAATCAAATTTCGGAGTTATTACGCATCCATAGGATGTCGTATGCTTCTATTTAGACAAAATTGGATTTTCACTAATTTCTGGCTGATATTTACATATATAATACGCATCCACCACATCTGTAGCAGGTGAGGTATATTTACATTCGAACATATCTAATACATTGAGACCAGTATCTATGGCGAACTGCTCAGTCATCGCCTCTTTATTTGCATTACCTTTACCTGTCGCATATTTCTTAATTACAGAAGGTGCAATTAGATTATAGTTCCAGTCATTTTGATAGAGTTTGTATTTAAGTAGTCCCATATTTTCTGCAATATGAAAGACTCGACCCTTTGAGGCGAATGAGTAATCTTCTAGATTGATTATGTGCGTCTTTCTAGAAGCCATAGATTTAGGGTAATATGTATTAATTACATCTATAACCCAGTCTGCAATATTTTCATATCGTTCAGACTCAGACGAGTATGGTTTGTGTTCAGTACCCTCGAAAGATACACCATTGTGCTTGTATGCACCTGCATACTTCTTTTTAGTTGTTAGATAGTAAAACTTACAATCTTCGTATCTGAATTCATCAGTACTAGTGTTTATACATACTCCAGGACAACTTAGACTGTAATCAATCCCAATCTTCATCTATATCTGTTTTTACTTCAACTTCTTCTTCGTGTTCATGGCCACAGAATGGACAAAATTGTTCCATATAATCTTCTGGTAGTTCATGTTTAACTGTATATTCTGCTGAACAATTGTCGCATTTCTTTTGTAATATCATTAAATTCCTGCTGGTTGTGAAGTGATATCTACAATCTCACAAGCGCCCGCTGTACAAGCAAGTTCTTGAGTACCAGTTGTATTGTCATCACTTTCATAATTCGATAGTTCTTCAAAGTTAACTGACTTAGGCATTAACTTTCTAAGTTCGTTATATCTTTCTTTATCTATATCTTGATAAGGTGCTTGTTGATATGTATGATCAGAATGAGGTAAGAAACTCACACCTGATACTTCGTCAAAATGTTTGTATACCCATGCACCTACTTCCATCCACTCGTGGGATCTTACTGATACTGTACAAGAAGGTTTGTGTTCACACCAGTTTCTTTGATATCTTAACCAAATCTCTAACTGTTCAATAGCAGTAAACTCATCTCTTGTAACCGCACCTTTAGGTGAAGCAGTAGGGAAAGAAAATACACTTACAACTGATGGATTCATTACATCTGGTTCGTGTGGTATGCCTTGATCTTTCATCATTTGAGTTAGTGGGTCTTTATTATCACCTCTTACAGTTCTAATATAATAATCACTATGTCTTGTATGAATACCTGAAGCACTATCAACTAACTGACTTACAGTACCAGAAGGTTTAATACAAGTTGTAGCAGCAGATTGAGGTATCTTGAGTTTCTTTGCAAAATCTTTATTCGTTTCTACTGCCATTTCTCGCATAGACTTTAATAGTTTAGGATCTGCTTCGATTGTTAGTTGATTGTCCATAATACCTGTGAGTGATACACCAAGTAATCTTTCTTCTTCTGTATTATCTCTCCATATCTTTCTTAGATATTTAATATCTGTAAGTGTAGATTGATATGTACCTAGTTGACTTGCAAGTCTAACTTTTCTTTTTAAATCTTTTGCTTCATCTATAGCACGAATGACTACTTCTGTTAGATTACAAAATTGATATGGTCTTAATATAATTTCTGAGCAAGGGTTAGTACCAAATTCATGTTCAGGATCTCTACGACCATTTTCTGCAACTTTCTTTTTCGCAGCTTCACGATTGAATATACCTCTCTCGCCAGACTTTGAATCATATAATGATTTCCATTCGTGCATAAACAATCCCATATCAGGTGTTCTTGTATAACAAGCAGAGTTGTTTGCCAATGCTCTTTGACCATTCATCTCCCACCATTGTCCCATTTTCGCTTTACGAACTCTATCGTCTTGAATATTACTTAGTGAGATTAATGCTGATCTTCTTACACCACCAACCACAACTACTTCACCTACTTTACATACTAGGTCATGGCATTCTAAACTGTCAAGTTTTCTACCAGCAGAATCTCTAAATGTATTGATTGCAAAATCAAATAGATTCACTAATGGTTGAGGACCAGAAGCACGACCACCAAATGTTTTAAGTCTTGCACCTGCAGGTCTTACCTTTGATACATCAATCTTAGGTATCTGACCAGAGTATAACATAGCGATTAGTTCTTTGAATGATCTTGCCCATCCTGTTTTACTATCTTCTACTACGATTATTGTTTCTGATTTTTCAACACGCTCAGCAACTGTTGGCAACTTTTCTACAAGATCCCTTTCTACTGAAAAACCAACGCCTGTGCCACATAATAATATGTACATTACTTCATCAAAGGATCTTACATTGTCAATAGGAATATAACTACAATTATAACCAGCAGTATGATCTCTGTCTAATGCAGGTCCTGCCGTCATCAATGCTCTCATAGAAGGCATTACATCTAGATTTAAAACTGCTTCTTCTAGTTCTTCTCTATTAGGTATATTGTGTTTGTGATTTTCTTTTAGGTGATTTGCCATGAAATCAAAGTATCTTGTTACAGTTTCAGGCCAACTCTCTCTCTTTTTATCTTCATCTACGAACCTTGCGTATCTTGATTTATGAATGTATTGTTGGTAGCTTGTGGGTAGATGATTCGACATAGGGGGTTATATCCTTTTCCAAGAGTTAATTTGTTGTAGTGCTGAAAGTCCGCAAAATGTATTACTATATATAATACTTGCCACCTGTGCTGGTGTCTTTCCTGCAATTATCATATCATTTATGTCTTTGTTTTCTAACGACTTTGGCCATATGACCAAATTAAAATTATTATGTACAGCGTTCATCATGCGGTCGACAATTTGTTTATTTCTAGGTTCATTATCATATATCATAGTGCATTGTGAGTGTTGTATATTTACAACAGCATCGGCGCCAGCGAGTGCAATTGCATTGTCAAGAAACAGACTATCAATAGGACCTTCTGTTATCATAACAGGTTTATTCAAATCAATCCTATCTAAACCATAAATCTTTTGTTTAGAATCATCAAATTTTATTGTGATATACTTAGGTTGTTCTTTGCCAAATGCACGACCCTGAAATGCAAAAAAATTACCTGCTCTATCATAGAAAGGTATTACGACTCTAGGGTGATCATATTCTAAAGATGAAAACTTATTTGGTACTATATCATTAGTCCATTCATAGAAGTTAGGACAGAAGAAAAACTTATCCCAATGTTCTTTAGGTATAAGTCTTTTAAATAAAATTTGTTTTGCAGGATGAGTCAAGACTAGATTATCAAATCGAGTGAGTGTGTCAAGATGACGCTCATATGCAGTTTTTGTTTTTAGTTCTTTTGAGGGAGTGAAATCGAATTCAGTTTTATCTTCTTTTACTTTGCCATCTTTAAATCTTTCAAAGATGTATTCTTTATACATAATCGGATCAAGAAACTTAATAAGATTACCAAGTGATTGACCCATGCCACAATTATGGCATTTGAAAAACATTTCGTTTTTCTTTTCATATACAAACCCTCTTGCTTTATTAGACGACTTCTTAGAGTCGCCACAATGCGGACACCTAAAGTTATATAGTTTATCCGATTTTCTTTTAAATTTTGGAAGTCTTGTAGATAGAAGATTGAGAAATTTAGTATCTATGTATGACATTTATACATTATAACAAAAAATGGTTGAAAAGTCAAGCAATCATTTCAAAGAACATAGGGTTATTCATCAGTAGACCAACCATAATGGCACAACCTATAATCACCCATCTCCAGCGTTCTAACATACCAACTCTAGTATCTAATCCTGCTCTGATACCACGAATTTCTTCCATTATCTTTTGCTCAGATAGTGAGTGCATTTCTCTTAGATATTTACTTTCACTATTTATTCTGGAATGTAATTCTTTAAGATCAGTATCCCATTCTTTTCTACGAGATTCTAAAGTGATAAAGATATCTTCATCGGTTTGTTCTGCCTTAGATAGTTTTGTTTCTTGTTGTACAAGTAATCCTTTAAGAGATATTGTACAATCAGATAATTTTTCAATAGCAACTTCTAATCTATTATGGATGTGCTCACTTTGTTGAGCATCCTTTTCAAGTAGAGCTATTTTAGTATTGATTTTTTCTAAATCTGACATACTAATATTTATCTATTCTGAAGGTTTTGGTTCGTAATATTCCTGATATGAAATTATAATTTGTCTTTGTTCCGCAATTACTTTTCTTATGTCTGCATAGTTTATTGCTAATGCTTGATAACCTTTATCTGTCAATGCAAATAATACAGGTTTTTTACCATCTGCTGTAAGTTTGTCAAAGACCTCTTGATAGTTGTCTTGATTAATTACAATCCACTCTACATCATTTGAAGTAAGTGGGTTAGGCAACTCTAAATTAAGAGATGGTTTTGCAACAGCAACTTTTACTGTTTCTATTTTTTTAATACCTGCACAAGCAGTTAATAAAAACATTGTTAATAGTATAATTAATACTCTCATTTTAAACTCTCTATCAATGCAGGGCATTGTTTATTATAATCATCTTGTTCAACAAGAGGAGAACCAGAAGCAATCTCTATACATCTATTTACATGACGAACAGCTTTGTTGATAACTTTTTGTGCTGCCTCAGGATTTTCCATACCCCAAGTTGCGATATCATACTTAGCAAACTTCTTAGTTAGTTCATCATTATCTTTTTGAAGCACTTCTAGTTTAGCACTTAGTTCTTTATTTGTATTCAAAATATTTTCGTATGACTCTTTTTGTTGAGTTATAACTTCTTGTTGCTCATTGATGGCAGTTTCTAATTGTATTTGATTTGCTTTGAGAATAGCGTTATCTGCTTTTAGTTTATACACATAGGCAAAACCACCAGCAACGCCTATTGCGGCAACTAACATTATAATAAGTTTTATTTTAAACACTATTTATTTCCTTATTCTTTTATTATTCTTTCACAATGTTTGACACCAGTTTGATCTATTGAAAATTCACATTTCTCTAAAGTGCAAGTATATTGTACTTGATTTCCAGAGTTTCTTTCCGCTGTTCGTTTAGCTGAAAGACAAGTGCTTAGGTTGTCTTGGTGAAACCAACCCTCTATGGTTTTATTACCACCGTCATAGACATATAAACTAAGTATAATAACTGTCTCAATGATTCCCATTCTTTCGTTCCTCTAAATCTATCAACCTTTCCTCATGAAACTGTATAACCATTTCGTTTTTAAGTATAAGAGGTATCTCTGATTCCATCTGTCCTTTTAATTTTTCAGTAGACTCAGCAAGATATTCAACTAGCATATAAAGTTCTTGTATTTGTGGCGAAACCATATCACCTTTAGGCACACCATCAATAAATTCTGACGCAGCAGTCAAGTCTTGTTGCATTAGTTGAAAGTTAGTTTCAATTTTATTTAATCGCTCAATCACCCCAAAGTATGCCATAGTACCTACGGCAACGGCACCTACGATAGCGATTAAGTTTCTCATAGGCATTGAGATAGATGTATTATCAGATATTTTCATTATCTATTTCTCCAGTTTTTTAATTCTCTTTTCAAGTTCGTCAATCTTCTTGGTAACATAAGGATACTTTTTTCTCCATGCATCCTCAGGTTGTTGTAACCAAGTTAATCCCCAGCGTTCAACAAGATAGTCTGCGAATGTATCGAACTTACCATACATCCAAAGTCCTATTCTTGTTGATTTAAAGTATGTCGAAAATGCAAGACCAAATAATGACCCGACTAACGCTGTGTATATCCACAATCTGTTAGTTGCCATATCATTAATTATTTCCCACATTATTTCATCTCCTGAAATTTACATAATTTATGATATGTAGATATATCATGGTCACTAAAAGAATCAAATGAAAGTGAAAATATACCTTTAATCATTCCTTTAAACCATTCTACTACTTTTTTACCTAATGTTGGATTTTCTGACACTTCACTATTTGTATCAAAATACATAAATTTTCCATTGTGTCTAAATCCCATAAATGCAGGTGGTATTCTGGTCACTAAGTCATTATTGTTTCTAAATCTATAATGAGTAAATTTCTGCATAGAATTCCACTTCTTACTTCCAACTCTAGGTGATCCATATGTATATAAAACTACATCTGGATTATTTAATCTACCAGCAACTAATGTTGCAAGTGCAGCGCCTAGACTGTGACCTGTTATGAATATTTGTTTTTTATCTGTTTCACAGTTTTTCATATGTTCAACGATATCATTCCAAACATCATTCAAAGCATATTTAAAACCTCTATGAACTTTACCCTCTACTCGACCATCAATAGTAGATGAATATACTTTCTTAATATCTAAATCTGCTTTAATGTCTTCCCATTGTGTTGGTTGAGTTCCTCTAAATGTTAATATAAAATTATCTTTTCCATTAAGAGCATATGCTTGTGTACCACCAAAATCAAAAAATTTGATTTGCCAAGATTTATTAGATATAGGTAATATAGCGTCTTTAAATGGTCCTTCGCTATCGTAACACCTCTCGGACAACTTTGCCATAAATGACGCCGTTGCCCAAGAAAAGTCAGATGATAGTTCAGTTAACTTATTATCATCCATTTTTGAATCCTTATTGTGATTTAATTAAAGTGTACACACCCCAAACTAGTCCTGCCCAAGCAGCTAGTTTTGCAATACCACCGAATAGAATAATTGATAAACATACAGCGATGACTACAGCGCCATCCCAAGATGTTCTTTCTTTTACTCGATCAGTACACCAATTTTTAATAGTTGTAAACATATTTGTCTCCTTAATTTTTTGATATCTTTTTCTTCTTCATAATTTTTTCTTTAGATATACTTTCTTTTTTTCGTAACGGTTTACCCGATATAAGTGAACCTAAAGGTTTCAAATAACTTGTAGCAGGAACTTGTAGTCCCATACTATATTCTTTTACAAAATCTTTATAAGACTTACTCATTTTCCTCTTACTTTTTTCGCAAGGTCACTATCTGCCTTACCCCAAGTACCAGGACTCTTTGTTATAAAAGAATTAACTCTTGCAAACGCCCATTGTTGTTGCGTTGTACCAGGTCTATGTCCACCTTTCCAAGCGGCCATGCCTCTGTCATAAACTTTTTTGAGAATTGAATAAGGCATTCCTGATTTCTTTGCCTTATTAGTTATACCTTTGATTTCTTCCATTACAAACTCTTCACCATACATCTGTCTGTATTTTTTAGTGTACTTAGATAGTTTAGTTTTAGCACCTTTATCGCCAGGTGCAGGTTTGTAATCATCATTATCGTCTGATTTCTTATAGTCTTGTTTAGAGAAATGTTTTGCTCTTTTCTCTTTTTCTGACTTTGATAATGTTTTGTAATATTTTTTAGGTTGAGTACCTTTTTTATCTTTGACATCTGGATCTTGAGCAACGCCTTTTTCACCTAGAGGTCTATCATATCGATTATCACTACTACCAAAATTAGGAACATCTTTTGAACCTACCGCCATTGCTTTGAGTTGCTTCTTGCGTTCAGTTATTTCATCTTTAGGATATTCTAATGTAGGAATCAGTCTGTCAATTGTTTCTTTAATTTTAAATCTTCTTAGTAAACGATCTCTCATTTTTTTCCTCTTTCTCATAATGACAGTTGAACTATCATCACCTGTACCTGCAACGGCAGTACCTGTTGCGTTTGCTGGGGCGTCCTCTTTTATTTTAGACATATAAATCCTCAGTTGTTAAATAAACATCTTGATACTTGAACACATCATACCCAAGTATATTGTCTGTAGCCGTCTTAAAATCAATCGTATCGTCTTTATTTATGACTACTTCGCCATCTAGATCATATATATCGTGTCTGACTTTATACTGACCTTCAACTAAAGGTTCACCGTAACCCTCATTCATTTCAAATTCAAATCCGTTTTCTTTTAAATATTTATAGACTTCTTTTTCAACCTGTTCAGTATTTTCATTTTCTTCTTTAAAGAAAGCAATTGCCGCAGCAGCTGCTGATCCTAATGGACCACGAATACCCACTTTACTCAACAGTCTTTTCAAATTAAATACAAAACGAATTAATAATGTATAAGCATTTCTTTGTTTTGCAGTTGAAATTCTTTTCGATTTTATTAAAACTTTACCCTTCTCATCAATAATACCAAGTGCATATGCTTTAGTTTTATTGAATGGTGTAACCAGTAGTTTTAATATTCTATATGCAATTAAAGCGTCAATTACTCTACTCATTAAATCTTTCCTAGTTCTATTAATACTTTTCTATCAATTGGTGTATGTATTAAATCTGTTTCTGGCATAAAGTGTAGATACACCAAGAATGTCTTTAATATTGTCCAATGATTTTTCTCTATTTTGAAGAACAGGAGGGTTGTTGCGGCATCTACACCGAACACATTTGTTAGAATGATTATATGATTTATAATCAATCTTGCCTTTAAGTCTTTAGATGTTTCATATTTTCTAAACAGGCGTTTCAAATACTTGAAACGCTTCATATCATCTAAAAATTCCTGTTCATCAACACAAGCAGGATTATCATAATGTTTCATAGCGAACATATTGATATTCTCTGGTGTCAAAGTTGAAAAATCAACCATTATAAAATCACCAATCTAAAATCGTATTATACTAAATTTGCAAAAACCTTATATGTGTTATTGCTTTGTTTTTCCCAATTGAATTCTAGTTTTAATCCACCTTCTTTCTTATGAGAAACTCCATCACCATCTTCTATTTCATCTCCAACAGACATAGGTCCGTTAGAATTTTCTGGTGTCTTTCCATATCTACCACCGAATTGATTTACTTCAACAGTAGTATTACCTTTATCAGTATTGATATTAGGTAATTTAAAATTTAATCCCACAGTACCAAGTCGCATAGCTAATTGCTCAACAGCTGCATTTGGTTGTAAATATTCTTTGTCAGCTAATGCACCAACATAACCATTTAGTTTTTGTAAGGCAACAGGATCTTGAACATTAAAGGCCGCATGAGTTTCATCTTCAGTTTGTTTCAATGTACCGGCGTCAGTATATGCTTCGTTATATTGTTTAAAACTTTTCATTTTTTGTTTTCCTTAATCTGTTTTTTTGAATCTTCATCAAGTTCCTCTTCCTCAATTAGTTCAGCATTAGGATTACTCTCTAAAATCTCTTGCAAAGGTTGAGTACTATCATCTTTCTTTTCCATAAATAACTTTCTATGAAGTTGCGATATTAAGTGCTGCTTGCTTTTCTTCTGGCATTACATCACTTTCTTCTTCTTCTTTAATAAACAGTTCAACTTGTTGTAGAGCACCGCCCATTGCATTTCGTTGATCTTTTAAGTTTATTATTTGTTTTTCGCCTTCAATAATATTTTTAGTTAATTCTTCATAATTTTTTACAAGTTCTTCTCGTCTTGTACTTAGTTTATCTAATGATATAGTCATTTGTTTTCTCCATTATCTTTGTGTTCAATAATATTTTTATTTCTCATAATATTTATCGCTGCTGCTTCATCTCTTAATTTTTTAGCCTCAGCATCCCTCTTGGCGTTAAATTCTTTTTCAGCCGTCTCTCGGGCTTCGTCTTCTTGTACTGTATAATATAAATCTTTTTTCATTTTAGTTAAGACTTTTACCAATGCGTCTATGTCATTATTAAGTGCTTTGATTTGGTCTTCACTTGTCTTGATTCTTTTCTCAAGTTCATCAATTTTATTATTATCTTCACTCATTATATTTCTCCATAATTAAATTTAGTAGTGGAGGGGACGAATCCCCTCCACGGTAGTATAAACACTACTATTCTATTAACTACTAGTCAGCAGCGTCCGTGAATGTAGGTATTTCAGCAGAAGTAACAGTACCAGTCACTAGGTATAATGTTGCCGAGTGTCCAACGAAAGTTATATCATAGTGTTGAGGAACTTTGACATTTAAGAAGTCGTTACTATTATTATCAGTAAATACTCCTATATTGTCAGCATTTGTATCTAGGTGTGTTAAACCACCTTGGAAAAACAATGAAGTTCCGCCACCAGAAATTTGAAATTGAACATCATGTCCATCAGCAGCTGTTAGATTGTAAGAAGCAAATCTAAAAGTTAAACCAGCTTTTGGTGTTGGTAATGTAATAATTCTGTCAGCAGAAACATTAGTTTGGAATACCATTCTTCCACCATGTAGTGCTTCTGTAACAGTTAATGCAGCATCAGGATTGATAACAGGTGCTCTTAGAGCATTTTCCATCTCACCAATCGTTACTTTTTTGTTAATCGGCGTTCCAGAAGGATCATCAACTAAGTGAAGTAAATCTTCTCTTGCAGTTGCTGTACCTAATGAAGTTAATGCCGTGATTTTCTTATCAGCCATTTTATTTTTTCTCCATATTTAAACCCCTTATGTATTCGGGGAATGTTAGCCCATACATTGATATTATCTCGTAAGGGATCAAGTGTAAAGGGCACGAATGCCCTCTACAAATTATTTATAAACTTTTTACTACGCAGCTACAGTAATTGTACCAGCAGCGGTTCCGATACCGACTACACTAGTAATTGTAGAAGCTGTGTTGTTTTCTTGTGTTAAACGACCTGCACCAGAACCTTCTAGTTCTATGAACTCGTCAGCACTACCAGAGTTTGTTCCTTCTTCTAAAACGAAAGTTTCAGTAGATTTCTCATTGATAGTACCACTATTCAATGCAACACAGTTAGCCGCAATTGAAAGCACATCTGAAGCATTTGTAGCACTATTAGCAGCTGCAATTGCAAGTTCGAATGTAAGTCTGTTTGTTCCAGAACCACTAGCATAAACTAATGCGTGTGGACCTCTACCTGTACCTGAACCTTCGTTACCGTTAGTTACGGCCAAAGTAGGAGTACCGCCGTCTGTAGCAACTTCAACTTCTTCATTGAAAGTAGCTGTTACACTTAGCGTTCCACCATCAGACTTATCAAACGCTGATATATTCCAATCAATAGCTGTAATGTCTGCAAGGTTTAGAGAGGTATTTAAGTCACCAATCGCTACAAGCACTTCTTCTTGTATTCGACCAGCGCGTCCACCAGTTCCTGTAATTTTCTTAACCCACCCTTTTTCGGTAGCATAAGTATTTAATTTTTCAGCGTCTGTCAAATGTTTTGGTTTTGCTTCGACAGCATCTGAATTTCCCCATAAAGGCATATTATCTCTCCTTATTAATAAGATTTATTTCTTTTGTTATATAACACTACTATTTATTAAAAACCTAATCTCTTGAGCTGGGAAATAGTGTTAGAAGCAGAAATATGTAATATACCAATGCCCCCAGCGGCCTTAAATTGATCGACATTTTTAGGATAATCGTCAATTAAGATTGCAGGTTGTCTTTTATCATCGCTACTTTTCATGGCAAAGTCCTTCTTTTCTCTACGCCTCACTAAGTTTATCATAAAATTTTGCGTATACCCTAAATTTTTTCTTAACCATTTCATTTTACCTGGTTTACAATTAGGATCTTCAATCGTGTATGCAGATAAGATATGCGGATTATATTTCTTAATATAATTCCAAAGTTGTTTACCATCTCTCATCCAAGGCATATTTGCCCAAAAGTTTTTAGTATTTCTTATCGTCTTCCAATGTTTATCAGACTGATCTTGGGTAAATGTTGTGCCTGTTGCCTTTCTTGAAGCAACCATAAAATCAGCTAAGACACCATCCATATCACAGTAGATACGAGGCAAATCTCCTTTTGCCTCTCGATAAAGAATTCGATAGTCTTTCATAAACTATCCTAGATTAGAAGTAGGTACTTTCGTTCCGTCAGAATATTGACCTACATCAACATCTGGATCAACATCTACTTTAGTTTTACCACCAACCTTCATTTCTTTTTTCTTTTTCTTGACATCAGGCATAGGCGTATCCTTGTCAAGAAGAGCTTGTGCAATACCAGTTCTTAAAGGAACTTCTCCAGTATCTTTATTAGGTTCAGGTTTTACAGTTTTATTCTTTTCGTTTTCTAATTCAATTTTTAAAAGTTGAATTTGGTTTTTTAAACTTTGTATATCATCTTTACCTTTATCTTTGGATGATGCTGAACGAGAACCTCTATTACGATTAATGTCGTCAAAATCTTCAGTTGTAGTTGAAGGTACTAAAAGATAATCTCGTAGTTTATTCATACTGTTTGCCGCAATTGCAATCTTATTCATCCACCAACTTGGTAAATCACCTTCTGGATTCATACCTTGAAGTTTAGATAACATTTGAGAAGCGTCCTCTATTGCTGTTTTACATTGTCTAACAGCAGAGGAAACATCAGTATGCCCATCTTCTTTTAGTTTACTAACCTCTCTAAGAGCTTCAGTAAATGTTTTAC
>Ga0181391_1000083_pt1 | contig 26373 bp, 34 predicted proteins | sample 14SPOviralmetaG_FD_130080 | JGI IMG/M metagenome (GOLD analysis project Ga0181391, IMG submission 130080) | Marine viral communities from the oligotrophic San Pedro Time Series (SPOT) site, San Pedro Channel, CA, USA - 14 SPOT_SRF_2010-08-11 | ecosystem: Environmental > Aquatic > Marine > Strait...
AATTTCGCAAAATTACTTGTATCAATATTAGTTATTTCTGTATCTACATAATCTTTTGTTGTTGCGTCAGTAGCATTTACTGGTGGGAATTGTAGTGCTACACTTGCTGCTGTTATTGCTTGTGTAAATGTATTTGTTTGTGTAAATGTATTTGATTGGTTTAATTCCGCAAAATTAGAACCAATATTAGATATTTCTGTATCTACATAATCTTTTGTTGCTGCGTCATTCGCATCAACTGGTGATGTGGTTATTTCTACTTTTGGAGTTGTTATATAATTAAATGCTCTATCATCTGTTCCTCCTTGTGCTGATTGATTTACACTTAAAACACCAGATACTTTTGCGTCTATGTGAGCAGTTGGTCCAGCACCTACTAATAAACCACTTTGAATACTTGTTTCTCTTCCAGCAAAAGTTATTTGAGAAGTTGCTGAATTAGTTATATTAACTATAAATTGTTTATCTCCTTGAAAAGTATTATCTTCTGTAAATATATTTGCCTCATTTAATTTAGCAACACCAGTAACCCCGGGGATATTATTAATCTCTTTTTGTAATGAACTAATTAATGCTGTATTGGTTGATATTCTTTGAGAATTAATCTGTATTGAACTCATATAATATAATGTAATATTTTATATTTCTAATTTAAAAAAATTACTAATTATTTATTTTTTTTTATTTAAAGATTTTTTTTTATTTAGTATTATATATAATGGATATTAAAAACACTCTTGAAAATGTTATAAAATCTCTTGAATTACCAGAACCTAATAAAAAGAAATTAGATAAATGTATTGAAAAAGCAGTACAACCACCAAAAAAAAGAGGACGACCCAAAAAAGAACCAAAACCAGATGAACCAGCAAAAGAAAAAAAACCAAGAGGACGACCCAAAAAAGAACCAAAACCAGATGAACCACCAAAAGAAAAAAAACCAAGAGGACGACCAGCAAAAAATAAAGTTGTTGAACCAAAAGAAAAAAAAACCAAGAGGAAGGCAACCAAAATATCCTTTTTTTAATATCTTTTTAGAAGAAGAAGAATATAAAACAAAATCAAATGAAGAAAAAAAAAAGATTTTAGAAGATTATATGTCCCAACGAAGCGATGATGCTGGAACAGAAGAAGAAATTAAATATGTAAAAGAGAAATTTTTAGATAAACTCCCAAAAGGAACAAAAAGGGGTAGGAAACCAAAAGCAGTTGAACCCCCCAAAGAAGCACCTAAAAAGGAAGCACCAAAGAAAGGAGAAAAAATAATTAAAATAGAACCTAAAAAATCCAAACCTACAAAAACTTTTACTCCTAAAACTAAAAGATCCAAACCTATTAAAAAAGTTAAAAAAGTTAAAATAGAACCAAGATTAGATGAAGAAGTGAAAATATATCCAAATAAAGATAGAGATATGAGTAATCGTTATAACTTTGCTGATAAGTTATTTGAAGATAATAAAGATTTATATGTTCCTTTAAATGAGGAGTTAATTAAAGATATTAAAGCAAAAATGATTAACAGAAAAATAAATAATAGAGATGAAATTATAGATTTTATAAATGTTGTTAAAAAATATCCTTCTTATTATGATTATAAAAGAATAAGAGAATTTATACATTTATTAGGACAATATGGTAAAACTATATATGGTAAAAATTATGATAATCTTGATGGTAATAAACAAAGGATACTTTTTGATGAAGAAGATAAATATAAAGATGTTGATTTATACGAATTAGATAAAATGAAAAGAGCGATTACTTGGAAAAAAGATGGTAGGTTTATAATGGATAAAGGTGTAAGAGGTATGAAATCTATTGGTAATATTGTGGATTTTGCTGTTGATTTTTTTAAAAAATTAGGTTTAGAAAATACAGATGAATATAAAAGGGTTTTTAGTTCATATCTAAACCCAAAAGAAGCACCTAAAAAAGAAGCACCAAAGAAAGCAGAAGAACCTAAAAAAGAAGAACCTAAAAAAGAAGAACCTATAAGAGAAGAATATGAAGCAGAAAGAACAATAAGAAAACAAAATTGCGATGCTCTTGATGGACTTTCAAAAATAATTAATAGTTCATATAAAGCAAGTAAAACAAATTTACAAAAAATAAATGATTATATTAAAGAAAATAGATTGAAATTACCTTTTAATACTACAAAAAATGTGATTAAATCAAAAAGAGGAATTGATAATTTAATAGAACTTATACTGGGGCATATTGATAGTTATGATAGTGGGAGTAGTGGTTGTAAAAAACTTATATTAACAGAGAACAAATATGAAAACTTATTAGAATTAGTAAAAAAAAATGTCCCAAGTAAATATAATGAATATAAAAAAATAATGGAAGATGAAGAACCAAAGAAACAAGAACCAAAGAAAGAAGAACCTAAAAAAGAAGAACCTAAAAAAGAAGAACCTAAAAAAGAACCTAAAAAAGAACCTAAAAAAGCAGAAGAACCTAAAAAAGAACCTAAAAAAGCAGAAGAACCCAAAGATGATATTTTTGATGAAGATGGAGAAGTAAAAGATAAATATTTATCAAAAGATAAAATAGATAAACTTATTGAAGATGAAGAAGAAGAAAAAGAAAAAAAACAAAATTTAGTTGATGATAGAGTTAAAGAATTATACGATAATGATAAAGACGCACAAGCAGAGAGATTAAGTCAATCATTAGATGATGAATTAGAAAAAATAGAGAAAAAATATGAAAAACTAATTGTTTCTCAAATACTTAAAGATATTGAAAAAGCATTAAAAATAGATAAAGGCAGTACATTTTTTTATGAAACAATTAAAACTGGTCCTTATGAAAGAAAACAATTATTTAAAATGGTTGATGAAAGAAAAATGAAATATAATGAAATGAATGTTTTTAGAAGTTTTAGCGATGTATTTGATTATGATTTTAAATATTTAGATGATGAAAAGATTGAAAAATTTATGGAAAAACACATTCCATTTAAAAAAACTGGTAAAGGGATCATTAATACAGCAACTATTCGTGAAGGAATGGGAATGAATATGCCTCTTTCTGCTACTATTGCTGTTGGTGCTGGTAATATTATTCATCACGGAAAACCTACTTTAGTCCCAAGGAGATTTATGTAAATTAATGCTTACATTCATACCATATATTTAATCCTCTCCTATTTATATTACAATCTAAACAAGTAATAATACAATTAGTTTCAATATGTCCTAATTCCTCGTTTATTCTTTCAATAGAACTATAATTATCATATTTTTTAGATTTATGTTGTAATTCACAACCACAATAAGCACATAAATCATTACATTCTTTAATTAAGTATTTTACATAATCATAAGTTAAATCATTATTTCTTCCTTTCTTTTTATCAGTTGATTTAGTTTTTAACATCATTAATATTCTCCTATGGATTATATCAACACATTCATAACAATCGTGATTTCTTACTCCGTGGTCGCAATAATCTTTTGTTGCTCTTTCATTAGAACAATCAGTACAAGTATTAGTTATTTTATTTCCTCTGTTTGTAAAACATTTTTTTTCTTTTGTTTCATTACATACTCTACATTCCATATTATATATATTTGTAAGATTATTTTTAAATAGATAAAATCATAATTTAATTTAGTAATATTTAAAAAAAATATATTGTTTATATATAATGACTTATACAAGAGAACAAAAAAACCAATACGCAAGGGAATATTACAGAAAACATAAAGAACAAATATCTCTAAATCAAAGGAAATATAGAGAAAAGAATAATTTAAATTATTATCAACAAAATAAAGAAAGAATACTAAAACAAAACAAGGAAACCTATAAACGAAACAAACATAAGCATTTGAAATGTGAAAATTTACCTTTTTTTAGCATTCAATATGGTTCTTTTAGTCCATTTAAATAATATATATTTTTTATTTAAAGAGATATTCTTACATATATATAAGAATGACCCATAAAAACAATTATGAATATGTTAAAAAATGGCGTGTAAATAATAAAGAATTAAACAATAAAAGAGCGTGTATTTACTCACAAAAATATTATACTTTTAAAAAAATCCAAAAAGAATTATTTAATATTGATATTAATTATTTTAATTAAATTAAAAATAAAATTTAATTAAATATTTATTTTTTTATTTAGGGTATTTTCAAAAACTTAATAAATTAATATATTTATTTAATTTTAACTTAAAGATAATATCTTACTAATATATATAAGATGGAACTATTTGAGCGTATCCCTATTAACAGATTGAAACTTATAAATAAAATGAGTTTAGAAGATTATATTAATATTGCTAATAAGAAAAAATATAAATTAAATGAAATTAAGGAACATTTTAAACTCATTAAGTCATATATTAAAGACCATCTTAAATGTGGTGGAGAAATGAAAAAATTATATAAATATACAGAAACAAGTAAAAATGGCAGACTTTATGGTATTAATTCTATTCAAAATTTAGATAGTATTATTAGGGGTTTTCTTTTTAGTGAAAATACAACAGATTTAGATATGAATAACGCTCACCCACGAATTTTAGAGTACATATGTAGAGTTAGAAATATTAATTGTCCTCATTTATCTCAATATGTATCTCAAAGAGAAAGAATTTTAAGTAAATTAAAAATGGTTGGTGTTGATAATCCAAAAATGGAAATATTAAAAATGTTAAATACAGAAAAAACATTACGAATTAATAATGATTGCGAAAATATTTTAAAACATTTACGAGATGAGTTTAAAACTATTCGTGTAGAACTAAAAAAACAAGTTGATTTTGTGGAACAATTACAAGAGGCGATGATTTATAAACCAAATAATGTTGAAGGATCATTTGTTAATCGTATTTTATGTATTTATGAAAACAAAATATTACAATCTATGGTTACATTTATTCATTTAAATAATATGGAAATTGCTGAATATGCTTTTGATGGTTGCTTAATCTATGGTAATTTATATGAAAATGAAATATTTTTAAAAGATATTACAGATTACATTAATAATCAGTTTCCAGATTTAAATATGGTTCTTACTTATAAAAAACATAGTGAAGTAATTTCTTATGAGTTTTTGGATAATTTGGAAGAAGTCGCTGAATTAGATGAAACAGAAACTTATGAATATATGAAAGAAGAATTTGAAAAAAACCATTTTAAAATCATTAATAAATCATTTTTTATTAAAGAATATAATGATAAATATATTTTTATGAAAAAACAAAATATAATTGATGCTTACGAGCATTTACATTTTAAAGAATTAAATGATAAGGGTGAGATTATAACTAAACAATTTATATCATATTGGTTAAAAGATACAAATATTAAATATTATACTGATATTGATACATTTCCTCCTCCTTTGATTTGCCCTAATGATATTTATAATTTATGGCGTGGATTTGCTATGGAAAAGGTTGTAGATTACGAACAAAAAGATATATCATTATTCTTAAATCATATTAAGATTATGTGTAATAATGAAGAAGAAATATATGATTATTTTATTAAATGGTTAGGACAAATGGTACAATATCCATCTGTTAAAACAACTATGATACTAATTCAAGGAGAAGAAGGTTGTGGTAAAGGATTTTTATTTAAAATTATTGAGAATATGATTGGTTCTAATATGTATTTAGAAACAACCAGTCCAGAAAGAGATGTATGGGGTGTTTTTAATGGATTAATGGCGAATTCTTTTTTTATTTATTTAAATGAACTATCTAAAAAGCAAAATATAGAAGCAGAACATAAAATCAAAGCACTAATCACAGACCATAAATTACAAATTAATATTAAAGGCAAAGATAGTATTGATACTAACTCATTTCATCGCTTTTGTAGTTCAACTAATGATGAAGACCCAATAAGAACCCATAAAGGAGATAGGAGAAAACTATTGATTAATGCTTCAAGTGAATTAAAGGGTAATTATGAATATTTTGTTGAATTAAATAAATGTTTAGAAGATGTTAATTATATTAAATCTTTTTTTGAATATTTAAAATCTATTCCAGATTTAGATAATTTTAATTCTATCAAAATACCTATGACTGAATACCAAGAAAGATTATGTGAATTATCAATAAGTCCTATTGAATTATTTATAAAAGATATGATCCAAAATACAGAAGAAACCCAAGAAATTATTATGACTTCCAAAGAATTATTTGATAATTTTAGAGAATATTTACAATTAACCAATAATAAATTTGATATTAATATGATTAAATTTGGAGTTAGACTATATAATCTAAAAATAAATGGTATTGATACAAAGCATACTAAAAAAGGTAATATGAAAGTCTTTAATGTTCCTATTCTTAAAAAACATTATAATATAGGTTGTTTGATTGATTAATGAACCCTTTATTTAACTATTCATACACTATTCACACACTTACTTAATTTTTCTATTGTTTATTATTATTATTTATTACCTTTTATGATAAGAGAAATATATATATAAAATATATAAAAATAAAAATGAATAGTTGAAGGGTGGTGAAGGTATTTCATACCCTCATATAAAAAAGGAAAAAAAGTTAGTAATAAAAATAAGATAATTTTATTAATGATTTTCAAAACAAGTTTTTAGGCGATTTAACCTATCATCTATTCACATCTTAAATTATCAGTAAGAATTAATATAAATAAAATAAAATATAAACCTATAATAATAATTAATATATCAAATGGATATTTCATTATGTAATCAAACAGATATTACATTTTGTAAATCTTGTAATAATTGGAAACATATAAGCGAACATATAGAAAATATTAGTTTCTTTAAATATTGTACTGAATGTAGAGAAAATAAAAAAAAAGAAAAAAAAAAAAATAAAAAAAATAAAATAAAATACATTAGTAAGAATACAATATAAAGAAAAATCATATATTTAATTAATGATATTAAGAGTATATAAAAGAATATTGCCTACAAAAATGGATAAATTATATTACATAAACTTTACTATATTAGAAGAAAGAGGTAAAAATAATAGATTATATTTAGTTAAAATATTTTCTAAATCTATAAATACAATTACTTATAAAGATAATTTTTTAGAACAAATAAAAAAATTACCTTATAAAGATGAAATTACTAAAATAGAATTTAAAACAGAAGAATATAAAGATTTAATCTCTTCTTACTATAATGTATGAAATATATTTTAATGATATAGATTGGTCTTATTATGATAATATATATAAAGAAAATCCATATTTATTTAATGAACTTATTTATGAAATATATTTACATTTAAAATATATAAATAATATTTAATATAATGATATTATACTTCTTGCTAATTTACAATATTCTTCACTAATATCTATTCCAATATAGCGTCTATTATTTTTTTTAGACATTTTACAAGTAGTTCCACTACCACAAAATATATCTAAAACTATATCTCCTTCATTAGACCAAGATAAGATATGATCCTCCGCCAGTTTTTCTGGAAATATTGCTGGGTGGTTATGACTTTCTTTATTAGAACTATTAAAATCTTTTCCAACATTATATTTCCATATATTATTTCTTGGTGAAAAATTAGGAACTGGATTTATATTTTTTGTTTGTATTAATGTACCATCTTTTTTTCTATGTGTATTTTTACCCCAATTAATACAACCAGCATATTTATTAGGTTTATCACAAATTAAATTACCAGTTTTAATTTTATCTTTACAAAATACAAACATATACTCCCAAATTTGCGTGTATCGTTTGCTGTCTTTTCTTGCTGGAAATGATGATGTATTTTTTTCAAAAATCATAGTATCGTGTAAATTAAAACCTTGTTCCATAAATTTTAATGCTTGTTTAAATGATGTTCCAGTTTCACTTCCTTTTAAAACACTATCTCCAACAATCCAAACTATAATACCTCCTTTTTTTGTAATTCTAAATAATTGTTTTACTATTTCTATAAAAATATCATCATTAAAATCATATCCATTATAATCTCTAATATTATCATAAGGGGGAGATGTAATAGTTAAATCAATACTATTATTTGGTATTTTTACTAATATATCTTTTGAATTACCACATATTATTTTATTAATAAAATTATCCATTTATAATACTAAATTATATTATTTACATTTAAAATATATAAATAATATATAATGGAAGGAGGTGAAATAAGAAGTGATAAAGTTAAAATACTTACTCAATCATCATATAAAAAGAATAAAGACATTAAAGATTTAAAAAATCATAAATTAGATAGGCAATTATCAACAAATGAAGTTAAAGTTTGGTTTAATAAAAATAAAAATGAAGTTTATGTATCAAATAGAGGAACGCAACCAACCGCCAAAGATTGGTTAAATAATTTATCTTATGTAATAGGTAATTATAATAATACACAAAGATATAAAAATGCGAAAGATATTCAAATGAAAGTCAAAGCAAAATATCCAAAATCTAAAATAACTAATTTAGGTCATAGTCAAGGATCAATCATTACAAAAAAATTAAATAAAGAAGGTTTAACAAATGAGGTAATCAATACAAATCCAGCAACACTATATAGTGATAGAAAAAATAAATCAAACGAACATACAATAAGAAGTAAAGGAGATTTAGTTTCTATGTTTCATTCAAAAGATAAAAATACAAAAGAAGTAAAAGATAAAACATTTAATCCATTAACAGAACATAAAGTAGATGTTATAGATAGATTACCAAAACAAATGATAGGTAGTGGTTATTTTGTTATGAATTAGAATAAAATATTTTATTATATTATATGAATGTTGAAAACATTATTAATTCTCTTGATTTACCAGAACAAAATAAAAATAAATTAAATAAATGTTTCAAAGAAGCAGAAAAACCAGTAAGAAAAAGAGGAAGACCAAAAAAAATAAAACCAGAAATAAAACCAGAAATAAAACCAGAAATAAAACCAGAAAAAATAATTAAAATAGAAGATAAAGGAGAAAAAAAACCAATTAAATTTATTCCAACTATAAAAAAGAAAAAACCAATCAAACAAATAACTAATTTTAGATTACCAGCACCAGAACCAGCACCAGTAGTTATTAAACCAATAGTAGAAAATATAGTTGAAAAAATAAAAGAATTAGGTAAAATAGGAAAAGATAAAGGAGCAGTACATTATATGGGGATTTCAAGTGTAATGACTTTTGGATATATAAATGTAATAGAAAGATTTAAAGGGGATTGTGTCCCAATATATAAGGATATATTTGGAGAGTTTCAAATTGGTATTGTAATAAATACAAAAAGAAATAGAACCAGTATATTACAAGACCCAGATGAATATAAAAAATTTGGAGAAGCATTAAAAAAATGTATTGATAGAAATATAAGTGTAATATGTATTTATTTAAGATTAGCATTTGGAACAAGTTATAACGGACACGCCAATATGTTAATATATAGACCTTTTGAACGAGTAGTAGAAAGATTTGAACCACACGGACAACAATACGGAAATAGTATAGAAGAAAATAAATCAATTAACGACCAATTAACAGAATTATTTGAAGTAAAATTAAATGATTATACTTATGGAGAAGTTCGTTTTGTTCCTCCTATTGAAGTATGCCCTTTTCGTTTTGGTTTTCAATCATTAGAAGGATCATTAAAAGGGTTAAATATTGAAGGTGGTGGTTTCTGTGGTATGTGGTCTTTATTTATAATGGAAATGGTGTTAAATAATCCAACTAAATCAACCCAAGATATTATAAAAGAAGTATTTAAAATAACAGAATTTAAAGCAGATTATTTAAAAAATATAATAAGAGGTTATGTTGTAGGTATTGAGAAAATGTTAAATCAAGTATCAAGACAATTAGATAGAGGAGGTTTTGCGTTTGAATTAGAAAAAATACTCCCAGATAAAGATAGAACTTTTAATTTAAGTAATACAAAAGTAAATAATTTTATTTTAAATATTATTTTTGAAACTGAAAAAGAAATAAAAGAAAAAAAAGAGTTTAAACCATTACCAGAAAAAAAAGGAAAAAGTGATGAAGAAAAAGAAAAAGAAAAATTATATGATAAATTAAAAATTTTAAATAAACAAGAAATAATAGACCTTTTTGAAAATTATTTATTTGTAGGAAAAAAATTAAAAGGTCAAGCATCAAAAGAAAGATATATAACTTTTATAATTAAAAAAGTTTTTGGAGAGACAAAAGAAGAAAAAGAAAGATTAATGAAAATATTAAAAGAACAATTAGAAAAACCAAAAAAAGAAAAACCAAAAAAAGAAAAACCAAAAGAAAGTGATATTATGGTTAAAATAAAAAAATTATTATCTCAAATAAAAAAATATGATTTAGTATTTTTAATTAATCAAATGAATAATGATAAAACATTTACAAGATTGATAAATCCAGAAGTATTTGTAGTAGAAATGTTAAAACAACATATTATAAATCAAATAAGACTTGATGGTGTAGATGAAAAATATGTATTAGAAACTATTGTTGAAGAGTTAAATTTAGAAGATAAACTAAAACAAATGGAAGGCGGTAATATGTGTAATATAAATTATTTAGATTATTCATATCCAAGATACTATGTAGAGAATTAAATATATCTTACTAATAATATATATATATATAAAAAAGGACTTAAAGACATATCTTACTAATATATATAAAATGGCGAGTTTCCACACAAAGACCTTTTCTAAACACGATGACTATATGACCCCAAAATATGCTTGGGAAAACATCAAACATTTTATTCCAAAAAATGAGGTTATTTGGGAAGCATTTTACGGAAACGGAGAAAGCGGTAATATTTGGACGGAACTTGGATTTAATGTAATTCATAGAGATATTGATTTTTTTGAAAATAATTTAGGAGATATAATTATATCTAATCCACCATTTAGTAAAACAAAAGAAGTAATGAAACGATTAAAAAAGTTAGATAAACCATTTATTATGTTAATGCCTTCTTCTAAAATAGGCACATCTTATATTAGAGAAAATTTTAAAGAAACAAAATTACAAATTATTATCCCAAGAAAACGAATTCATTTTATAAAAGTAGTTGATGGTAAAGTAGCAGAAAAACAAGAAAACAAATGTAATTTTGACTGCTTCTATTATTGTTATAAAATGAATTTACCACAAGATATTATTTGGTTAGAATAAATATTTATATAAAAAGAATTAAATAAATATATTTAGATTAATTAGATATGTTAGATATTACAAAAATTATGATTGAATTACGAGATAAAAAACCAAATGTATTTAAGGAATTAATTAAATTAAATAATATTAAAATAATTAAAAATTAATCTAATACAATATTATATGGACGATAAAACCTATAAAATATTAAATATTGTATTAAATGAAAAAAAAAGTGAATATATAAAACGAATAGATCATTTAACTAAAAAAGAAAAAGAATTAACTATTTTAAATAATAAAATAAATAAATTTTATGAAGAATTATTTACAACATTTCAAACTTTATCTGGAATAATAAATAGACATATTACATATGAATATGATGAAGAAGAAGATGAAGATTTAGAAACATTTATAATGAATAATAATCATTTATTAAATATTTTAGATTATGAGAAAGAATATACAAAAGGATTTATGGATGCTTTAAAAGGAGTTGTTTTAGGATATAATCATTTTTTAATGAAACAATTTAAATATGGAGAAATAAGAGATATAATCTGTAAAGAAATAAATCCAGATGAAAGTGAAGAAGAAGAAGAAGATATAATATATAATTATTTAGGAAATACTACCAGTAATTAATATTCTAATTTAAAATAATATTTATTTATGTAATAACATAACTGAAATATAATCCATTCTTCATCAACATTTAATTCATACATATTATTATACTATTTATAGATTTTAAAATATAAATAATCTTTATCTATATTATAATGAGTAGGTTAAATCAACAAGCAAACGAAGTACTACCAGATTATGTATATTTTGATGTATTACAAACCAATTTTAAATCAACAACAACAGAACCACCTATTTTTACTATAAATGAAACAAGAAGCAGTCCATTTATTCAATTACCAGAGAAATATGATTTAAGTATTTTAAGATTTCAAATAGATACTGGAAGTGTTCCGTTATTTATTCCTTCTATTGAACCAGACCAAGCAGATATAAATAAAACAATTTATTCTGTAACATTAGTGGATACTGATTATCCAGACCAACCACAACAAGTTTTTTTAAACTGGGTCGCACAAGATCAATCAGCACCAATTCCAGCACCTCCAAGCAATAGAACCTCTAAAACACAAGATAATACAAAAGGTTATTATAATTGTTATTCTTATAATTGGTTATGTGATTTAGTTTATCAAGCATTACAAGGAGCATTAAATAATTTAGCAACGGAAATTGGAACATCAAATATGATAGTAACTGGTGATTTAGATAATAATGGAGATAATGCTGTGTATTCTCCTCTTATTTACTGGGACGCAAATAGTAAAAGTGCTATTATTCAAGGTCAATTAGGAGCATATAGCGAAACATTAAGTCGTAAAATACAAATCTTTTTTAATGCTCCTCTTTTTGATTTATTTAATTCTTTTCAAAGTGTTTATTTAGGATATGAAGACGTAACCTTTGGAAGAAATAATAGAATTATTTTAGCAGATATAGGGGGTATTAATATTCAATCTGTAATACCAAATTATACAAATAATATAGCAGATGATAGTGAATATATTTATAAAGCAATCACTATTCAACAAGAATATTCAACACAAGAACAAATAAGTCCAATTGCTTCTCTCGTTTTTGCTTCAAATACTTTACCTATTCAAACAAATCAAACCTCAAACACAATTGTATTTATTGATGGAATACCAGTAATTAAAGGAACAAATGCTTCAAGTGAAAATATTATTACGGATATGGTTTCTTCAAGCGGACAATATAGAAGTGGTATAACATATTCTCCAACCGCAGAATTTAGAAGAGTACATTTATACGGAAATAGACCATTAAGTAATTTAGATATTAATATTTATTATAGATTAAAAAATGGTGAATTAATCCCATTTAGAATGATTAGCGGAGGCAAAGTTTCTATGAAAATTGGTTTCTTACGAAAAGTTTAGAATATAATATTATAATTTTTTTTTCTTTTGATATATTATAATATGTCCGCTGATTTTAAAACTCGTTTTATTCAAGATGCTACTATTGCTGATGTAACCCCAGAGATTTCTTATGCTGTAAAAGGAGGTGCTGCTTCTACCACTTATCAACCTTTTCCAGCAACAACTTCGTCAAACTCTTCTCTTACATTTAGCATTCAACTACCAAGTGAAAATATCGTTGTAGGTCGTGATGCTCTTATTGAAAATCAAATAAGTTTTTCAGTCCTAATAGGCACAGCATCTGCTCCACTAAATAACCCTACAATTGTAACTGATGAAGATGTTTTAAAATGGGGTTCAGCGATGTCTTTTGGTTCTTTCCCAGTTTCGTCTAATATGACTACGGCAAACGCTCAAATTAATAACACTTCTACAAGTGTAAATCTAAAAGATGTTCTACCTCAACTTCTACGCCTAAATGATAGTCGTTTTCTATATAAATATAATGGTTATGCTCCTTCTCTACCAGACCAAGCGTATTATAAGTATAGTGATGCTGTTAATACCAATAATAATCCTATGAGTGATTATTCTACTGCTTCGTATGATGTTGATTTACTACCTCGTGGTGCTTATCCAGTTGAAATTTTAGCAGAACACTATGGAGATGATGGAACTGGTATGGCGTATATTAACGACAAAGTATTAGCAAGTGACACCTCCCTTTATACTGGCGGTCAATACTGGATTGTAAATATTCGTGCTACTATTACTGAACCAATTTTTGTAAGTCCTTTTACTTGGTCTGCCCCAGAGCATAACGCACAAGGTCTATTAGGTATTAACAATATGGCGTTTAACTTTACTATTGATAGTCAAATTCCTCGTTTAGTATCAAGTGCGAACTCAATTGTAACTTCTGTTGTTGCTGGTGATAGTCGCACAACTGCTACAAGCACTTCGTCTAATCTATTTTCAAACTCTCGTGTATTACTAAAATTCCTATCTACCCAAGATACAGACCGCCTACAAACAAAAAATGTAGTTCCATTTATGGATTTTCCACGCTATGTTACATCGCAATTTAACAACGGAACAGCATTAACTGCTGGTTCTTCTGTAACTGCTTCATCTAATAACATTCAACTAAATCAACTACCAGATTACTTTATTGTATGCGTTCGTAAGCAAATGAACCTACAAACAATCACAGACGCAGATGCTTTCCTACAAATTAATAGTGCTACATTTAATCTAAATAATATGTCTGGTCTTCTATCTACCGCTCAACCACAAGACCTATGGAGATTATCTACCAAATCTTGCTCTAACCAAAATTGGAGTGAATTTAGCGGAAGTGCTTGGAAAAGAGATGGAAACACTCAATCATTAAAACCTACAACTGGTTCTCTATTAGTTATTGACCCAGCGGATTTATCGCTTCCTTCGTATCTCGCACCGGGGTCGTTAGGTAATTTCCAACTACAACTAACTCTAAATGTAACCAATCAAAGTGAAGAAGAAGTCCAAGCAGAAATGGTTGTAATTGCTGTAAATAGTGGATTTATGGTTACACAAATGGGACAAAGTGCCGTATATACTGGTGTTCTAACTCGTGAAGCAGTATTAGATGCGAAACTTCAAAAACCAGCATCAAGTGAAGAATACCGCCGTTTAGTAGGTGGAAAACTTATGGATAGAGTATGTAGTGCCGTTCCTCATCTTCGTTCTGCTGTTGGTGCTATGAAACACGGAGGTATGAAACACGGAGGAGCGGAAGTTTCTGGTGCTGGTCGCCTATCTGGAATGTACTGAATTAAATAAAAAAATAAATAAATAAATAAAATATTAATTAATTATTTTATTTATTTTAATTTTTCTAATAATTTTAATTTTAAATCATAATCTGGTTTATTTTTACCAGTTTGTTTGGGATTATCCATAATAAATCCATATAATCTTCCATACGCCCATTTTTCGCTACTCATTCTATTAGATTTAGAATATCCCTCTTTTCTTTTCCTTCCAGTTTCTTCATTTCTAACACTTTCTTTATTTGTTTTAGAAGCACCATAACCTCTATTATAAACATCTTGTAAAATATCTAATGGTAATTTAGTTATTTTAGATACATCTCCAACAGATAAAGGTTGTTCTTCTAATTTATATAAATTAAAAAACTTTTCCCTCCAAGTTTTCATATTATATTTTATATATATTTTTTTTTTATCTATATATATTATAATGTCTTTGGGATTTGATACAGAGTATAACGCAAGATTACGCAAACGATTACAAGATTTTAACAATCCAGTTGAAGCAAATAGAACACAACCAGAAATGTTTTACAGACAAAGTCAAAGTGATTTTATATTACCATATTCTAAACCAGCATATCCTACTCTTTCATTAGCATTAAAAGCAGAAAGACAAATAGGAGAAGCACAAGGTCAAGACGAAGATATGGAAGGTGAAGGTTTAGGTTCATTTGTAAAAAGTGTAGGTAAATCAGTAAAAAAAGGAGTAAAAAAAGTAGCAAAATCAAAAGTAGGTAAAGCAGTAGCAAAAGGGGCAAAAAAAGGAATAAGTAAAGCATTAGATGAAGCAGTTAAAGTAAGTGGTGATGTAGGAAGTGCTGGTGGTGTAGCATTAGCGACCGCAATAGGACAACCAGAACTTGCCCCAGCGTTTGCTCTTGCTGGTAAAGAAGGAGCAGAAGCACTTGCCCCAGTAGCACGAAAAGCACTAAAAAAAAAGACTGGTTTAGGAATGAATAACAAAAGGAAACCCTCCGCTTGGATACAACACGTCCAAAAACACGCAAAAGAACATAATATACCATATAAACAAGCGATGAAAGACGCAAAAGCAACTTATAAAAAATAAACTTTTTATATACCTAATATATATAATGCCTAAATTATACAAAGATAGAGAACCAGATAATTTATGGAAAATTCAAAAAAGGGTTGCTAAAATAATGAGGGAAAATAATGATGATGAGAGAGGACTTGCTGAAACAGCAGATATGAGTGATGATACTGATAAATTAATTAAATTATTAAATAGTTTTAAAAATGGAACAAGTGATATTTTAACAAAAGTATTTGCTGAAATTAATTTAGGAGAATTAGAAGGAAAACCTCTAAAATTAAAAGAAATATTTGATACAAAAGATGAATATTTAATATTAATTGAAAAATTAGATTTTAATAAAATGAATAGAGATAATATTAATAAAATAAAACAAAGTTTAGATAAATATACTGACCTTCAATCATATTTAACTGATATAATACAACAAATACAACAAGAAGGAGGAGATATTAGAGAAACATTACTTCAACAATTAGAAGAATTAACAATTGCTTTAAAACAAATATTAGATACAACCAATCTAAAATTATTAAATTATAGGCAAACATCAGCAGTATTAACACAAGAAGGGGTTGAAATGATTGAAGGTTCTGGAATGGGTTGTAGTTGTGGTTGTTGCTTACCATTAGAATATCAACCTCAATATCAAAACCAGATGTATTATTAAAAACAACAAAATTTTATCTCTTTATGAGTTTCAAAATAGAAATGATCATTTAAAGGTTTAACATTAATTAAGGTTCTTGTTCCATCATTTAAAAATAATTCTTCTCCTTTAACAAATTCTCCTTTTACTAAATATTTATTAGGATTATTATGTATAATATCTTTTTTAGAAATATGAAATACTCTTTCTTGTCCCCATTTATTTTTTCCAATAACCATTCCTTTATTAAATGTTCTATTATAAAAAATTACTTCCATTATATATATAAAATTATATTATTTATATATATAAAATGCCTTATTTATATGATAATGTTTATAAACAAATAGAGGTTTATGAAAAAATAAATAAAATAACAGATAAATTAAAATATATAGAAGATATTTTAGAATATTATAAAACAACAAATTATATATCAATTGATAAAGAATTATGTATTAATTATTGGAAACAGAAAAACGATTATTTAGATTTTATTTTATTTAGATATTTTTAATCAATAAAAATTAGTTCTACAAATTCTAAATTACCCCTAATATAATAATTTACATAATTAGCGATTTCTTCCATTTTCATTTTGCTTAATTTACTTTTTGAAATCTTACCATTTTTTAAAAGTGGTAATTTTCCATTTTTTTTTAAATCGTTATGATAGTTTCTTTCATTATAATTTGTTTTATCATTACTACAAAAAATTTTATCATTATCAATATTAATAATAAAATTAATAAGAATATTTTTATTAAGTCTTGGTAATTTATTACCAAAACCATACTCTTCATTATAGTTCTTAATGGATTGTTTTAGTTGTTCCATCTTATATATATTAGTAAGATATGTCTTTAAGTCCTTTTTATATATATATATTATTAGTAAGATAATCATTTAATCTTCCATATCTTTAATATACATATCCTTTTCATCAAAAAAGGTCATAGGGTATGTTTTACATATTGTAACCCAACGACCATTACATTTTTTTAATTTTTTAATTTCATTTGCGTCAAATCCTAAATATTCACCTAATAAATATCTTAAAGGTTTATTTCCCATATTACGAGGAAATATAGTGATTGAATGACTTTCATTTAATATCCTTTTAGTATCTAATCCCATATTAGCATTATGAGATGTAAATATACAAGATACTTTAAAATGTCTTCCAGTTTCCAATATAGCGTTTAATATTTCAAAAACCTTTATTTTAACGAGTTTATTAGAAATAACATCACAATCATCAAATACACATAAACTTTCTTTAAAATCACCAGCATTTAAATCAGTAGATAAAAATTTACTTTCTTTTATTTTAATTCTTTTTAAATATTTTAATTTATCTAATGTAGCACATTCATTTAAGGAAGAAAAAACGAAAACTGGGCGTTTTGGATATGCTTTATGGTAATCTTCTATAAATTGTTTAGAATAATATGATTTACCACTTCCAGAAGGAGCAGTAACATATAATATTTGTCTTTCTGTATTTTTATCTACTGCTTGTCTAAAAGGTTGCTTTTCATTTGTTGAATAAGTAGTAGAACTATCTTTAATCATAGGATTATCAACAACACCAATTAATTTATCTTTACCAAAATACGCAACTGGTTTAAATCCATTCATTTTATTATCAAATGTTAAACTCATATATATTAATTATATATATTATTTATATGATTAAATCTAAAAATTAATATCTAAATCTTCTAAATATTTCTTTGTAAATTTATTTAAAATTAATAATAAATAATCTAATAATTCATTAATATTTTTTTTATAATTATTTTTATTTATTTTATTTAATAATAATATTTTATTTTGATTTATATATGGTATTCTTCCTAATCGTTCTTTATATATTTGTGTTCCATTTACTATTTGTTCGTAATCAACGCCATATTTTTCATCAACCTCTAATAATAAGGAAAGGTCATTTTTTACTTTATTGATAAATCCTATTTCACTATTAAATAATTTAACTAATTTATTTTGAAATGATCTATGTTTATTTTCTAATTTTAACATACTAAAAAATCTTTTTGTTGCTTTAAGAGTATTAAATGATTTATAATATTTAACATCTTCTTCTAATTCTTTTAATAATTGTTGTTTAGATAATGGAGTTTCTTTATATAAATATATTTCACTTATTTCAACAAAACCAGAACCAGCACCAACAATTAAATCAACTTTTATTCTTGTATCATCATTTAAACAATCTACAAAAGATTTAAAAGTTCCATCTATTAATTTAATTTTACCTTTTTTAATATCTTCCACAGACCAACGAAGAATAAATAAATCTCTTATTAAATCCTCTTGTTCTTTTCCTTTTGATTTTAATATTTTTTGTTTATTTGATTTAGGAATTAATGGATTTTTTAAATAAGTTTTTAAATCCATAGTATCTTCATCATATAATAATCTTTCATCATAACCACATTTAAAATCCATAATATATACATTTTTCATAGGTTTAGAAAATACCTTTTTAAAATGTTGATATAATGCTTCTGCTCTACCAGTTATTTTACTTTCTAAATCTAAATCACTTGAATAAAGAATACCTCTATATTTATTAGAACCTTGTATTTTTACTTTGGATTGTACTGAATAATGATGAATAATATTCATAATATTATTATTAATAAGAGATAATGGTTTCTCTTTTAATTCTTCCATATATAATTATATAATATTATTATCTTTTAAATAATCATATCCGTCCCAAAGTAAAACAATACTTAACATATTAGGACTATATATATCTTTTTTCCAATCTCCCTTTATTGCTGATGCTCTTTTTAAATAATCTTGTTGTCTTTCTTTATCTTTATGCTTTGTAAAATCTTCATATCTAATATCCCCAAAGTGTATATATTTACCTTCTTTATTTTGAACCATATATTTTTTATATTTTCTTGTGGATAATTCTAAATCTTTACTTTTACCATAATTTAAATGTAATTGTTTTAAAACGACATTTGGATTTGAAGTATCATTAATATTATATTCATTATTCATTATATAATAGTTATAGATTATATAATGAGTAAAAAAGAAATGATAAATAAAATAAAAGAATATTATAAAAAAATAAACAGAGATAAAATCCCTAATATAGAAAATTATTCAAAAAAAGAACTAACAAAGGTAATGTATTTATTTAACCTATACGAACAATCTGTAAAATTTGAGAATTAACTGGATCATTTAGAGGATATTGTTGGGTTTGTGTTGCTGGAAAGTTATAAACTAATTCATCAACACCAGTATATTTTGTTGAAGCAATATCATATAGAATATTAAAAGAAACACTTGAAGTATTGGTTATTTCAAATGGGAGTGCTGATGAATGAGACATATTTAATCCATTATGTCCGCTACAATTATTTATAGAAGAAGTAATATTTCCATTATCATCATCAACAGAAGCATAAGTAAGTTTATATCTTGTATCATCATTATCAACATTTTCAGCGTTAATTGTTACATTTTCTAAACAAAAATTAAAATTAGCAACATAAACCCCAGCGTCTAATGTTTGAGATGTAATTGTAAATCTTTGTCTTCGTGTTAAATAATCAGCACCATTTAAAGCAATTAATGCTGTTTGTGCCTCTGTTGATGTATAATTATTAAATATTTCAATAAATCCATTTTCATTAAGGTCAGCATTAGAAATTAGAGTTTGAATATTATCAGTTAAAGTTCTTACATCATCTGCTAATGTAGTAATATCAACAATTAAAAGATTTAAAGCATCTGTTGTTAAATCAACTTCTATTTTAATTGTTTGTTCTGCTAATGCTGTATCTATTAACTCTTGTTTTGCTGTATTCAAAGCATTAGCAGTTTGTATAGAATAAGATAAATTATCATTATTATTTACGATTTCTGTTATTTGACCCCCATTATTAGTTGTAATATCTGGAACAATATAAACTAAATCCTCATCACAATTTAATACAACATTTTCTAATCCACAACTACCAACAGACATATATATATATAATTATATTTTTTAATCTCTATCCATTTTAACAACTACAATCGCTCTTTCATTAATATCAATCTGTAAAGAAGAACCACCAGTATATGGTGGTCTTAAATAATCTTTATTAGCAACAAAATTAGGTGTATTATCTAAATAATTTTCGTCTCTTTGTATCATAAGTGAATATTCAACAGATGTATCTTCTGTTAATGTAATAGTAGTAGCACCAGTTATAGAAACTAAAACTCCTTGTTTGCTTTCATCTGTATCTACATTATATTCGCAAAAATTAGATGAAGAAATACAAGAACCATTTATAATTAAATCTGTTCCTTTACCAATAACACCAAAAACAAGAGTATTTTGACTTAATCTATCTCCGTCTGGTTCTGTATTAATTCCAAAAGCACTTAAATTAACATAAATACAATAAGAACCAGCACTTAAACTTCCAGTTCCTAAAATAGCAATTGTGCTATATAATTTATTACCAAAAAAAGCAATTGAACTATTTTCTAAATTAACATTACTTAAATTATCAGCAGAATAACCAATAGTTCTAACAATATCTGCTGGATTTAAAACACCTCCTCCAAAAAGTTCAACTGCTTCTTCATATAATATTTGTAAATTAATATATTGTGCTCTTACATTAATATATTTAGTTAATAAAGCAGTATAATTATCTTTATAAGCATCAGCATTAACAGAAGTAATTTCTTTTATATCATTTTCTAAATCTAAAATATCAATTACTAATTGGAGACTTTCATTATATAGTTGTTCTGTCCCATCACTAAAAGTTTGATTTTCAGCACTAACAACTTGTCCCATATTACTTGTAATAATAGAAGGAGTAGTATATTGATTTGAAGATACACATAATTTTCCGCCTAATGAACCAACAGACATATATATATATAATTATATTTTTTGAAAAGATACAACCTTATAATATTCAGTTGGAGGGTTTGTTGAACCAGTTTCACCAGAAGCACCGCTTCCAATTGTTGAAAAAGGTTGAACTTCCCATTCTAACGCAAAATTATCATAACTTGGTTGTCCTACAATAGCACCAGCAAAACAATAAAAAGTTAAAGCAATATTTGCTGATGATGAAATAGTTACGAATTGTTGTCCGCTTACTTGACCTCTACTAAATTGTGTGCTTCCAAAAGCACTCCCAGTTCTTCCAGAACAAAAACGGCATATTGTATCGCCAGTTGATGTATTCAGTACATTTAAAATCATACCACTTCCAGAATTAATAACTTTATCAACATCTCCGCCAATTACATCAGCATTTAAAAAACCAGATACTAAATAATTACCAGATGGAACATTAAACGCTGGTGTTGAAAAAATTATTTGTGCTGTTTGTTCGCTTGTATTTCCATCAGTATTAGAAAAAATAAATGATGAGGTGATTAATTCATTAGACATAATACTATATTCATCATATTCAAAAGGAATAAAACTATTTATTAAATTAGTTAAATCACTATCATATAAGGTCATCATTACTTCAAATGTATCTAATGCTGAATCATTTGTTGAAATTAAAGCATTACCACTATCTATATCTGTTTGTATATCTGTATTTGCTTGAACTAATGCTTGATAATCTACTTCATATTCATCATAAGTTCCTTGTAAATTATCTAATTGTCCGTCACTATTTATATCCTCAATATAAGTAATTTGACCTTTTTTATTAACCTTTAATTTTGGGGCATTATATTCATTTGCTACAACTGGAACTTTAACTAAACCTATTGAACCAATACTCATATATATATTTATAATATTTTATATATTACAAAAAAATAGATATTTGAAAGTGATTTTCTAAAAAAACTTCTAAAACTTCTGAAAAATTACAGCAGAGTTTCGCCAACTTTTTAAATAAATATATGAATTAATCTAATCAAAAGAATTAAATAAAAATAAAAATTAATTAAATATTAATTAAATTAATAATAAATATTATTTATTTTCCCTTTTTAGATAATTTTATGAAATAATTTTAAAATTATTTCATATTTTTATTAATATTTAATTAAATTAATAATTAATTTTATTTAATTTTATTTATTTAATTATTTTTATTTAATTTTATTTATTTAATTATTTTTATTTAATTTATTTAGATTAATAATTATATTAATCTAAATATGGGTCAGCGAAACTCTGCTGTAATATTTATAATTAATAAGATAAAAAATATATGTATATAAATTATATGGATTATCAAAAAGAATTATATGAACCTTTATCAAATCAAGAAATCACAGAAGTTTTAGGAAAATTTGAACCAATAACTTATAGTGAATTAATTAATTATTCCACTATTGAAGATTTATTAAAAAATGATTATGATTGGAGAATTATTTTATTAGAAACAAATAAGAACAAAGGTCACTGGGTTTGTATTGTTAGAAAAACAAATAATGAATATTATTATTTTAATTCTTATGGTGATAGTTATAATCAAGATTTATATTTAATTCCTAAAATGATGAGGAAAATATTAGGTCAAAATAATAACTATCTAAATGATCTTTTAACAGATAAAAATGTACTCTATAATAAAGTTAAATATCAAGGAAAAGATACTGCTGTATGTGGTAGATATTGTATGTTTTTTATTGATACAACTTGTAATTTAAAATGGAGTTTTAAAAAGTTTCAAGATTTTTTAAAAGAAAAAAAAAAAGAAAACAAATCCTTATCTTGGGATATGTTGATTATTAAATTAACAAATAGAGTTAAAACATTTACTCCTTAGTATCTTTAATATAATTATCTTTTGCTGTATTTACAGAAGTCCCCATTTTTTTTGTGTCTTGTTCTAATTCGTCCATTACTTTTTCATATTTATTTGTTAAATATAATTTTCTTAACATAGAAGCAGATATTTTTTTATCAAATATTTTATTTAAAATCCTCGTCATATCTGTTGAAGTTTTTAAAGGTCTATGATCATAACGAACTAAAAAATCTTTTGTTTCATTTGGTTTATGTTTTAAATATAGTTTAATGATTTCATCTAAATTAGAAGGGACATCTATTACTTGTTGTTGATATGTTTTTTGAGTTTTAAAACGATTAAAATAAAACTTACCTTTATGATAATAATTTGTTGTTTTATTTTCTTGTGGAACATCTACAACCATTTCAATATAATCTAAATTTCTTCTTGGTGGTGTTTTTGTAAATAATGATAAAATTAAACAATTCAATAACTTATCATATTGTTCTGGTGTTAGTTTTCTTTTTCCTTTAATTTCTTCTAATATTTCATCACATTTATCAGTTATTTCTTTTAATTCTTCTTCTGTAATCCAGTTCTCAATCTCTTTTTCTTTCATAGAAGTATTATCTTTTAATGATTTATTTAATTCTTCTAAATATGGATAATAAAAATCATATAATTTTTTATGAGGTTTTGATTTACTTTCTTTTAATGCTGAAACAATAGAAATTAAATATGTTCTTTTTGTATTATCTTTTTTTGAGTTAATTTCTTCTAAAATACTTTCTGTATTTTTTAAAAAGTTTAGATTTTTAATTTCTTGATTATTATTTAGTTTTTTAAGATTATGTAAATATAATTTTTTTGAAGAAGCAGATATATTATTGAATAAATCCATTATATAATAAATAAATATTTTTTTTAATTTAATTTTATATAAATTAAATTAAAAACGACTTTGGTGGGATTTGAACCCACGATATTCAGTTTAACAGACTGACGCATTAACCACTATGCTACAAAGTCATATATATATTATATAAGTTTTTTTAAGTTATTTTAAATACTTTCTTCTCTGTCTAATGATAATTGATTAAATGTTGGTTTTGAAAGAGGTAAAGGTTTATCTAATTTTGGACTTTGTATTTTTGGACTTTCTGTTTCTTCATTTGAAGATAAAGAACCATTTGAACTTAACATTTTAGGGTCTATTTTTAATAATTGGTCGTGTTTATTAAAATGATTTAATATAGCACTATTCTCAACTAAATTAATATATTTTTGATATACTTTATTTAAATAAACTAATCCATCTTGTCCTCTATCTGCTTCTGGTAATGATAATGTTTTAAATATATCTAATGCTAATGATTTAAATGATACTGCTAATTCTTGTTCTTGTGTGCTATTTTCTGTTATTTTCATATAAAGTTTAACACTTGTTAAAATAGTAATTATCATAGAAATAGAACAATTAACAACTGATATTACTTCTTGGTTTAAAAATGGGTCTGCTCCAACTGAAAAAGAACCAGCAAACACACTTAAAACTATTGTTGGTATTTCAAAATATTTAGAGGCATTTTTATAATATAAATGATTATTTATATGTCTATTTGTTAATTGAACACAATTTAATCTGATTTTATCTAATAAATTATCTGTTGATTGTCCCCAATTCATTTATATTATATAGATGGAAAATAATTATGATCTTTGCCGTTTTTAGTTAATACTTTATCTTTATAATCATAATTTTCAGTCATTAATGCTTCATATTTTGCTGGTAAATCACGAAGTTCTTTTCTATATGTTCTATATTTTTCTTTATCTGGACTTATCCAATCACTTATAAAATATTTATCTGTTTCATCTAAAAGTTTATTTCTTTCTTCTCTTATTTGCTCCATAAATAATTCTTTCTTTATTTCATTCCAAAGTTTATTTATATCTACTTTATCATCACCTTCTACAAAAAACTCACTATTTTTGTTTATTCCCCAAGTTTTATTTGGATAATATTTTTCAACAATTTTGCTATATTTCCACCATTCATAGTCCATATATAATTAATAAATATTTTTTTTTTAAGGTATTGTTGTTTGAACTAATTGACATTCCCAATAACCCCTTGTAGTTGATGCGTCTATAGCAGTCGCAAAAATTTGATTTCTAATTTGGTATTTATTACCAACGGACATATAAATTGTCCCAGAAAAATTACTTATCATTCCTTGAAAATTACCACAAACTATTTTTTCAACATTACTTCCACCTCCAGTTGGGACTTCAATTAATACTATTCTTCTAGCAGCGGAACTTTGAAATGTTGTAATAAACACAGATATAGTATTTTTATACCAACCAGATATTGTTGGATAAAAACCTTCGTCTAATCCAGTCACATAATTTCCAGTTGTATCATAACTATCTGCTAATGTGTTTATTTCGTAATATTGTGATATTTGAGCGCCAGTTCCTACTGTTGCGGTTGTTCCATCTCCAACTGCTCTAAATCCATAAATGCTACTTGTTCTTATTGTTGTATCTGTTCCGTTTTGAGTTAATGTAATATTTTCACCAGCAGTTAAAAAACCATCACTTACTAAATTTGTGATTGTATCTTGTTTTGTTAAAAGTTCTGTATCTACATAATCTTTTGTTGTTGCGTCATCAGCATTTACTGGTGTTGTTGTTATTGCTACTTTTGGTGCTGATATTTTTAGTTGAAATGTATTTTGTTGGTCTAATTTCGCAAAATTAGATGTATCAATATTAGTTATTTCTGTATCTACATAATTTTTTGTTGTTGCGTCAGTAGCATTTGCTGGTGGTAATGCTAATGTTACATTTGGTGCTGTTATTGTTTGTGTAAATGTATTTGTTTGGTCTAATTTCGCAAAATTACTTGTATCAATATTAGTTATTTCTGTATCTACATAATCTTTTGTTGT
>Ga0181391_1000084_pt1 | contig 26357 bp, 35 predicted proteins | sample 14SPOviralmetaG_FD_130080 | JGI IMG/M metagenome (GOLD analysis project Ga0181391, IMG submission 130080) | Marine viral communities from the oligotrophic San Pedro Time Series (SPOT) site, San Pedro Channel, CA, USA - 14 SPOT_SRF_2010-08-11 | ecosystem: Environmental > Aquatic > Marine > Strait...
AAAGTTGGTTTCGAGTCAAGTATCAATTAAAAACAAAGAAGTAAAGAAGTTCATAAAACTTATTTCAATCCAAGAAATCTAAATTTGAAACTCGATATACAACAACTTATCAACACAAACAAAGAACAATGACTGATTACAAAGCACTCTACGAACAACATCTTATGTATACTAATAAGTTAAATGATTTCTGTAAAAAGAAGGTGTTGGATATTGAGAAACTCAAAGAGGAGTTGGAGAAAGTAAAATCTCTCAAACAATCAGAAATTAATGAGGTTGTTAAAAGTGATGAAGGAACTATGAAACTCTATGGAGACATCGCAAAACTGATGTCGGAGAATGAGGAACTAAAAGAGGAGAATGAGGAACTAAAAGATGAATTGAATGATTGGAGGGAATCTGCACAAGAACATTCTATCGGAGACCCATCGGAACTTCTTGTTTATTTAAATGAAGTCAAAGAAGATAAAGATGAATATGACGGAATTATTGAATATACACAGGCACTCACAGGTTCTCCTTCATCTGCCGAAGAAATCATTCATTACATCAAAGATCGTATCGAAAATGATGATGAAATGTTAAAAGAATGTGAACAATTAAGGAAATACAATGAGAAACTTAAACAATTCTCTATGGAAGTTCATAATTTCGCCTTCTCCACTAAATATGATGATTTAGATATTGTTGATTCATTTGATCTTGATTCTATCATCAAAGAACTTAAACAAGATGAAGACAATTTAAATCACACGATTCTGATTCTCAATGGCTTCATAGATGATCTTCAAAAACACAGAATAACTCTTAAAAATAAAGAATAAAGAATCAATCAAATGTAACCTTAAACAATCCCTTCTTAATTATTAATTTATCAGGCATTATGACCTGTTTAATTATTTTTTTTTCATCTATCTGTTCTTGAACCTGAGGAGATATAATCGGAGTGTATACATCTTTGGATTTTATATTTGCGTTCATCATTCGACAACATCTCCGAACGCTCGGTAAATCTCCATACTGCGATATATATAACATATCATCTTTTATTTCTTTCTCATCATCATATAATGATTTCTCTATATTGTATTTACAATCACGGCTATATTGAATTATCTTTTTGCATATTGTCATAACATTATTTTTTTCTTTTACAGATAAACTTTTTTTAGGGGACTTCTTATTCAGAAATATAATCAAATCATCAATGGAAAGAATCTTATACAAGTTTTCCTCAAATGATACAATTTTGTTGTTTTCTACCCACTCAATTAATTTTTTTTGAATATCTGTTTTGTTTGAAGAATGTGAAAAAATAATTGGAATATTTATATCATTGATGAGTTTCACTAAATCTGCTTTTGAATGAGATTTATGGATTTTTAACTGCATTATGTTTATAATTGTGAAATATTTTATAAGTATGAAATAAACTTATGTCTTTCCCATCAATTGATGATCTACCCACAACATTCACAGAAAGAGATGAATTATTAGATTTTGTTCGTAAAATTAAAAAAATGAAACAATATAAAAAGTTTCAATGGAGGCTTGGAGAGGGATTTAAAATTAATCGTGAAAAATTAATTAACGCTCATTTATTTATGAATGCTACATACGATGAAGAATTAGGTATTGTCCCAGTTATAGATGAAACAAGTTATTTTAATATTGAAGATAGAGAAGGTGGAGAATGGAGTATCGAGTTTGAAGAAGATCCATTAGTGATTAAAAATGAAGAATATAATGTTAAAATGAAATTACTCGTTCCTGTATTATGATTCAATATTTACAAAATAATGAGGATTTAAAAAAGGAGTATTAAATCCAATTACTTCTGTATGAAATAAAGTATCTTCAAATGTATCAAGAGGTAAAGATATAATTGTATCAATAGATGGATATGTATCTCTCATTTTTTTATATCTTGATGATTTTTTTCTTTGATTTAATCTGAATCCCATTGGTGTGATAATAAGAATAGGTATTTTATTTCCTACAAGTTCAAGAATCTTATCCATAAATACTTCTACCGATAATTTTCTTCCTTGTCCTATATTAAATGGAGGATTCACTATCACAAAATCACAATCAATTAATTTTTCTTCTTTTAAAAAATCTTTACCTTCTTTTATTTCATAATCTATAATTTCGCAAGTAAATCTTTTTGTTAATCTTTTATCTCCACAACAAGGATCTAATATCTTTTTAAAATCTTGGTCTTTCACTAAATTATATAAAAAATCACATAGCCATTCAGGAGTTGGTGTATCACTTCTTTTTTGTCCCTTGTTTTTTGATTTATTCATTACCATTTATAACAATAAATATTATTATTAATATAAATTGCCGTCTCCTTCTTTATAATGTGATCCATAATCATTTCCATTGAAACCCTGTAATGCTTCAACCATATTTAATCTCACAATTGAAGGATATAAAAACTTACTTATAATTCCTTTCTGTTGTAATTTTACATACTCAACATCAATTGCTCTGTGTTTTTTTCCATTGGGTATTTTTTCAAGAATTAAAGAAGCAACTTCTTTATTAGGAATATAATATCCACAAGCCCAACCCACGCGATATATTTTTGGATTTATAATATTAATTCCAGCGTGTAATGTATCTCTAATTTTTTTTTATCAAACTTTTTAAAATCTTTTACAAGAACTGAATTTATGTCACCACCCACATAACAAAACTCATTTATTTCATCTAATAAATATAATGAATCAAAATCTATAATAGCATCATCTTCTATTATAATTATATCTCGCAAGTCTTCATTGATTATCTTTTTCAATACATTCTTATGACTTTCAGAACAAGCAAATATTTTCTTTCTTCTATCATAATTACAATTGTGATAAAAATGATACTCTTCTAAATCTTTTTCGGAAACATTCTCCCACCATATAGCCTTGTGAAGTTCATAACGAGGATCACTTTTATATTTCTCTTGTCTATTTTCATAAGCATTCACAACAATAACTTTATAATCTTTCATTACTTATAAAAAGATTTTATTATTCTAAAAATAAACTATATATTAAATCTTCGGGAACTCTGTATCTATCCAATTTATTTGTTCCCCCTCCTACTGATATAGATACATCTGATTTATGTTTTGTTTTCTTTTCTCCTATTGTATGAACATCTTTGGATACATTTAATCTGTGTTTCATTCTTTTCTCTTTTGTATTACATAAAACCTTTTTACCATCAATTATTTCATAGCCATTCCCCAATACTTTTTTATGTTGATTTTCAACCATATTCTCACAATCATTATGACATATAAGTGCGTTCCAATTTTTTTTATTAGTCCATATTCGAGTTCTTTTTTTATATCCCCAATTACTATATTTACAATAATCAACATCATAAAAAGATATATCTTTCACTACATCTCTATCTTTTAACTTTCCAGTTGATGGATTCTCCATAAACCATAATTCAGGATTAAAATAATTTATTATGTCTAATGTTCTTTGAACCAATTTATCAGATTCTTTCATTTCATTTTCCATTATTTCTCGTGTGTATACAATCCCATCTTTCTTTTTACGACCCAACCAACAATTCTGCAATCGTGAATACGAAACACAAGGTGGAGAAGCCCATACAATATCAAAATGATCTTTTGGATATTGTTGATAATCAAACTTCATCACATCAATCTCGTGAGTTGCTGGTAATAACATATCAACTGAAATAACTTCCCAATCTAATTCAAGACAACATTTCCCAACAGAATGTGTTCCCGAGAATAATTCTAAAACTCTCATTACTTATAAAAAGATTTTATTACATAACTATAAACTTATAATTCTACTTCTCCACGATCACCAACAAGAACAGGGGCAGGTGCACCTGTCAACGAACCCTTTAATTTTGCCTTTGCCTTTGCCTTCTTCGCCTTTTTAACCGCCTGCTTCGATGCTCCGAATGCCCCTACTTTATTAATAATGACTCGTTTATCTGTTTTACCAGGAACTCGCACAATTCTTTTTTTAGCGTGATCTATTCTGTATCCCATCTTCGTAATTTCTTTAATTAATTCATCTCTTGTTTTTTTAGCCATAACAATCGTGGAGACTTTGTTGTGTTGTCTAATAAGATTCTGTATTTCTGCTTTTGTCATCTCACCTTTCTTGGGTCTCGGCATTTTATAGTTATTAAACACATAAAAAATATTATTATAAAATTATTTTATTTTCACCACAATCTCCAACCAATCGTTTCAACTTCTGTTTCCTCTCCATCTTTATCAATCACAATTGCTTTCTGCTCTTGTATCTCATTTTTGATATAGTCAAGATCTTCTTTTATTATTTTCATTTCAGCGTATATCTTACCAATCTCTTTCGTGAGAGATATTAAAAGATGACGATTATCTTGTTTTCTTGAAGACATTGCTATATTTATCTAAAATATAATTTTATGTCATCAAAAATTATCCATAAACTTTCGCCGTTGTCGCACGAACAGGTGCTTCCGCAGCCAGTGTTTGTAATTTCGGTTTTATTATTTCAGACTTTACTTTTTCCCTTGTTTCCCTTGCCTTTCTTTTTACATCAGCAATCTTAATATCTTCTTCTTCAATATCACCGAGTTCACCTGCGACTGCCGAAGCCACACCTAAAACTGCTCCTGCTATTTTAGCAGGAGGAACAGCGAATCCAACCACATCCGCAAGTCCTGCCCCCATTTGTAATGCCTGACTTGCCTGTTGAAGTTCGTTGCCGTGTAAAACAATCTGTCCCTGTTTTAAATCGTGTCCTAAATCCCATATACCCATTCCAATATTCATAAATCCCCCAGCGTGTAACATAGTCTTATCAACTATTTTACCCAATTGAGATCCAGCACTGGCTTTTGCGATGTCTAATGCTCCCGCTATATCGGTCGCTTCTTCAACTGCGTGTGTATCTTTTACTGCTTCACCAACTTTCGCCATTGCTTCACCCCCAGATGAAGGTAATTTTATTCCATTTCTTTCAAGTGCTTCTTTTATATCTGATTTACCTGTCGATACATTGATAGTTGCTGATACAAGACCTTTGATTTGTGATACTTCATTTTCTTCCGCAACTCTGTTTTCATCTTCTACCGCACCTTCTTGAAGCCGTAATAATCTGTCCGCTCTATCTTTATTCAAAGAATCAATATATTCATTATACCTCTCAACATCATTTCTTCGTGCTGTTCCAGCAGATGCCGCACGAGTGTCCGCTGTATGAATATCCATTTTATCAATATCTAATATAAAAATTAATATAGTAAGAAAAACATAATTAATCTTCTAAATCGTGATCGTCTTTATCAACATATAATACTTCTTCAAAATTACGAAGTATACGAGCAGGGTTACTCTGCAAATCTAAATACATCACTTGATATGGCTCTTTATGAATTATTTTATAATATTTCATAAAATTATCTTTCCCTCCGACCATTGCCGCATATTCCTCCGCAATCTTTTCCAATTCAAGTTTATTCTGCTGACGACATATAAATACAGCATTCGCATTATTTCTTATCATCCCTGATACACTTCTGAAACTCTGTGTGGCTATACAATAAAAATCAATGTAATGACGGAAGCGAGTCGCAAAATAACTCACAGCATTATTTTTCGAGAAATCTTGTGTAAGAACATCATCAAGAACAAGAGCATACGAAGGTCTCTCATCCCTTTCATATAAAGATTGTTCTTCTTTGATTGCTTGTATCATCCAATCTTCATAATGATCTTCTGTATCAAAATATTCTGATAATAGTTTTCCTTTATTATCTGTGTTTAAGGTTGTGGAGATAAACTTCACCATATCAAACTTATCTTTGAAGAAGTCATCATTGCAAAAAAAGTTCACCAATAAATTCGATTTACCTGATCTAACGCTCCCTATAAGTAAAGCCAAACAGGGCATTTTTGGGAGATGGTCGTGTAAATCCGCAAATCTATCATCTTCCTTTAAGTCTTTCACTTTCAATATCTTGGGAACTTTATGATCTTTTTTTATTTTTGGCGGAGGATCTTCTTCATCGCTTGATGACATTTTATTATAATACTAACATATATAATTTAATAAAAATATACCCATACAAAATTGTCATTAATAGCCCCAAACATTCTATTTGACGATCATTCCATTCCATTCTTAATACTTAAAAATAAAATAAAATATATAAGTAATAACAAAATGGATTTAACAGAAACACAGATTTCTAAAATACTTCATCAATATCTCAAAAAAAAACAATATGATAAAGATTATTATCAAATCAAAAAGAAAGATAAAGACTTCGCTGAAACCAATAGACAACAATCATTACAATATTATCATAAAAATCGTGATAGAAAAATAGAATACCAGCAGAAAAACAGGGAAAAATATCTCATTATTAATTCATTTAATTATTACAAAAGGCATAATCGTGTTGATGACTTTAAAAAAAAATATCCTGAAAGATTTGAAAAAATAGTTCAAATGGGTAAATACAATCAATAATAAATTACTTTTCTTTTTTTCTTTTCTTTCATATCTGATTCTTTTTTTCTTTTCTTTTCACTATGAGTTAAAAGACGATTGACTTCTTCCCAACTCTCCGATGTTTCTAATAAATGTTCGTAATCAGGTAATGTTGAATCACGACACATATCTTTCACCCAGCATTCCCATTCCATTTCAATATCTTTATGTAACTTTTCATTTACTTTATTGAGATCCACACGAACATCTTTATCTAATTCAATCCATTTCGGTTCAGGTTCAGGTTCAGGTTCAGGTTCAGGTTGTGGTTCAGGTTCAACTTCTTGTTCTGTCATTTATACATAGATGTTTATTTTTTTTTGATTTGTTTTTTAAAAATATAAAATTATTACCATCAACTTTATTCACTTTGTAAAGAAAAAAGAATGTCGCCAATACTTTCCAAAAATCAAGTAATTTTATTTTTTCACAATGTCTCGTTTGTTTTTCTATATCATTTAAATATTGTTCCGATACTTTAATCTGATGATGTAATGGAAATCCCATAGCCATTCCTGATTTTATAACTCGTAAAGATAATTCTTTGTATAAATCTTCCCAATTATCTGTGGCTACATCATATTTAGCAATTAAAGTATCTTTATGAAAAATATATAATCCGTGAGTCGCATTCTTATTTCTCTTCATTTAATACTTATTCACACCTATTTTTTAAGTGCCTTTTTCCTTGATATGGAGACATACAATTGTTGTTCCTGATAATGCTTCACAATAGGTTTCATCTGAATAAACTAATGAAATTGAAAGTTCATTTAATGTAATAGGAGCAGGATTATCAATATCAACATACACAAGATTTTTTGGTTCTAAATAAAGCGGTCCTACATTATTCAATCCATCGAAGCGAGGTAAATGACCGATAATACCTGATTTTATATCTTTAAAAGCATTCAGAGATTTCTGTGTTAAGTTATTCACTCTTACAAAAATACTTCGTGTGGATACACCATTCGGAAGAGTTGCCGAACCTGTCGTCCAACCTTTTCCATCTGCATTTAATTCAAAATAATTATAATCAACAACTGGGATTCTATCATAGCCCAATAATTGTTGAGCGTTCGCACCATTTGATTCAGGATATCGTGAATCTTCTGATAAAATTAAATGAGGAGTATTACCTGTCCCAATATCTCCTGCATATCCAAGACGATATTCAAAGGGTGAAGTATTACTATCTATGGATGTATAAGTTACTCCCAATGGGACACCTGGGAACTGCCCTATGTCTACAATGATTCTTTGATCTACTTCTTCAATTTGTGGTATTTGTCCGTTCGCAATCATTTGTTGTTCCCAACTCCATCTGTGATCGGCAAAACTCAAATCGTCTTTTTCATACCAGAAACGATGTTGTGTTTGAAGGGCTGTCCCATCTATTCCTGTGAACTTCTTTATTTTTAAAGTTATTAAAGGATAACCAGGACCAGGGTCATCAAAGAAGTTATTTCCTGCGAGATATGGATACAACGACCAACAACTCTGATTAACAGGTTTCAAGTTCTGTATTTTGTTTCTTGTGGAATCATATCTTACTATATCATAAAAAGTTGTTGTGTCTGAATCTTCTGCTTGAATAGTAACTACTTCACCATCTACATAAAAGTTGATATGATCTATATCCAAATTATTTGTATTAATATCATAATCTGATGGAAGAGGATCTATCCCAGCCACTTGTCCGACTTCGGCGTAGGCGAACTGCTTCATATATAATCTTTCATATTCTTCTAAATCAAGTTCTCCTGCTGCTTTAGCAGCATCTCTGATTGTGCTGTCAGCAACGGCTTGAAAGACTTTTAATATACCATCTCTCGCATCAACTGAAATACAATAATCAATAAGATTTTTCATTTGACCTGGTGCGTCACCTCTTCCACCATAACGATTATCATAATAAGATGGATTACAATAATTACCATCCTCTGTTGTAACAAATGGTTCTCCATTTAAAGCACGAGTCAATCCAACCATAAATGATGATGAATCATTATTACGACCAAGTGCTGCTTTTATTTCAACTCTATAATGTCCTGCTTTATTTGATAATGGAGGAACATTTCCAATGACTGCCGCTGTTTTACGAGATCTTCCTGCTGTTCCGTAAGTGAAGCCTCCGACACCTCCAATGCTCGCATAAGTCCATTCCCGATCCCCAGCATTACTCTCTAATCGTTGATCCCAAATAGCAGCATCTATCATTCCGCCAGACTTTCCTCCATCTGAAAACGCTCTCTGTGTTGGGGGAACATAATTAGTCAGAGGTAATGTTCCTGGGGCTGTGAGTCCTTGATTACATAAAATATTGAATCCTTCAAATGCTTTTGTATTTGTATTTAATTTAGGAGTCACTTTCCATCTTCCAGCAAGTTGTGGATGATAAGTTTGGGTATTTAAACATCTTTCTAATTCAAGTGAAAGTTCATTCGTGCTGACTCTATCAATACCTTTATCTTTGAAATCATCAAATAATTCAATTCGAATTGGTTTCGCAGTTGAAGAATTAATATCAGGAATGACAGATGGAATGCCTGAGCCTGTTTGGTCGGAAGCCCCAGCAGGGAATCCGAAAGCATCAAGATCTGATGGAGGCATATCAATATGTTGACCGAAATAAAAATAAAATATACGAGCAGCATTTCCGATACTAATACTTCCATCAAGATTGATTTTTGCACTTTGTAAAGCAACTTGTCCGTTCTTAGGAATAACAATAGTATTTGATAAAGTATTTGAATAATTGAAAGGACGACTATTCTCGGAAGCATAATTTTCTAAATCATCATCATCTGTTTTGTTAGAGGTAATCACATACGACATATTTATGATATTATATTATATAATTATTGTCAAAATAAAAAATATACTAAAATAATAAATGAAAGATAAACTTCAAAAACAAAAAAAACCAAAACAAAAAGTAACGAAATATAAACCCAATGATCCATCCAAAGATTCATTAACTCGTTTCCAGCCCCCAATCATTCCCGAGGTAATGAGTAAGAAAATAAAAGAAAGTGACATATTTGAAATGATGGGAGGCAGAAAAAAGAAGAAATAAATAACTATAAGTATAAATAAGTATAAACATATTTGAAAATAAATCTAAATGTATATTATATGTCGTTTATTTTGATTAATTCAATTTTTTTATTCAAGGTTGAAATTATTTTTTGTGTATAATTTATAATTTTTTAATATTATATTTATTAAAAATATATCGCTGATGAAATCCAATTTACCAAATGTTTTAAATTATGAAGTTATAGAGGACAATAAAGAAAATGTTGAAGAAATCGTTAAAGAAGAAATTTCTGATATTCCTGATGAAAAAAGTGATGCTGAAACAGGTGAAACCAATCCTAATTTTATTTATGATGATGATGATGATGATATTGATGATATACCTGTTCCTGAATTACCAGTTAAAAAGAAGCCAGTTAAGAAAGAAATATTCGCTGACCCTACCCTCAATAAAAAAGGAAAGCCAAAGAAGAAATTATCAGACGAACATCTCGCCAAGTTACAAAAGGCAAGGCAAGAAGCACAAGAACGAAAACGAAAGGCAAAACAAGAGAAAGAACAATTATCACAAATAGAAAGTAAAAAGAAAGCACTTGCGAAAAAGAAAGAAGAACTTGCTTTAAAGAAAGAAGCAAAACGCCTTGAAAAGTTAGAACAGAAAGTTGATAATGATGAATTATCGGAATCATCTGATGAAGATCAAAAACCTATTATGAGAAAACCAAAGAAACAAAATAATATTCCTTTAAGTATGGAAGACCTTCAACAAGCCCAACTTAATACATTACTCACTTATGAAAAGATGAGAAAGCAAAGAAAAGCAGAAAAGAAAGCCAAACAACAAGAACAACAATACGCTCAACAAACAATGAATGCGATCAATCAGACTTGGGAAGGAACGGCAGGAGTTTATAAAAACTGCTTCTAATACTTTTCAATACTAATAAATAATACAAATTACTACTAAATGACCCCAATTACTACCAAAAACAGCAACCTCTAATAAGGCATTATTATTTTTTATAAGGCAATTATTATTATTTTAAAGGGTATTATTCGATTTACAAGGCAATAATAACAATAATCCAATAATAACATATTTTAGATTTTGTCGATATAGAGAATCACAATGAATAAGAATTATAATATTATATTTCTATGCAATTGTAGAATCTCAAAAATGAAGAACTTGGATTAGAGGTTGATGACATAAATCCAACTTTTATTTTACATACAGAATGTATGGGAATGTATGGGGAGGAATTGGAGTAAAAAGTGGTAGTAATTGCCGATATAGAGTAGTAATTGACCCTTTTTTTTGACAATATGACCTCAAAAAAGTAGTAATTGGCTATTTTCTATGACAATATGATCCAAAAAAAGTAGTAATTGAATAATCATCGGTTAATACTTAAAAATAATTTATCTTATTAAAACAATGGAAGCACAATTAGAGACGAATGACCTTAATAACCTTGTTATGACTTGTTTAGATTATTACAAAGATGGAATGTATGCGAGAGATCCTGATTCATCATCACAAAATCGAGCACACTATAATGCGAAAGCATCTTGTGAAAAAGCATTGAAAAACTTATTTACTTCACCAGAACATAAATCAGAAACGAAATATATATCACCACTTGTATCTGCATTCCAAGAGTTCGCCCCTCATAAAGTAAGAGAATTAAAACATAAAAATGCGTTACTATTAAAAGAGAATTATGAATTGAAAGAGAAAAATAAACTTTTAGTAAACGGACACGACAGGGGACATTGTGGAACTTGTTATTATAGAGTTCGTGAAGCCATAGACAAAGGAATCAATCAATATGTATGTGAAAAAGAAGATGTGATTGCTCTTCAAAGGAAATTAGATACTCAAAGACTAAAAAATAAAAATTATGAAGAAAGTATTATGAAACTAAATACTTATCAAAAAAATATTTCAGATAATTATCAACTTGTTCCCAAAGATGAATGGTATGAAATGATTGATAAAAAGGCACAATTACATCTTGATTCAAAAAATAAAAAGGATACAAAATCATCAAATAATTATGAGAAAAAATACAAGAAATTGAAAAAAGAAAATCTTAAATTGAGATGTAAAATTATGGCGTTGGAAGAGTCGGGGAGTGGTTCGGGGACAGACTCGGACTGCTCGGATTGTTCTGAATAGATTCATCATCAGGAATAGATAATTCAGTTTCCAATGGAATACCTTTCATTGTTTCACGACTATGAATCACACATTTATCTAATCCGTTACATATTGCAGGTTTAGATACTTTATATTTTTTAAACTTCTTTTTGAATTGACTAATAATATCATCATCAATCATTGGTGATTGTTCTATTAATCTATCATATTCCGCACGACATATTGCTAAAAAATCAGAACATTTGGATCTATGTTTGTCTTTATCTAATGCTAATTCAATTGATATGTTTCTTCCAAGTTTAGACCACGACACACTGGAACTTCTATGACTTTCCATCAATTCTGCGACTTTTAAAAAGTTTTGAAGGGTTGATAGTATTCCAGCGAATATATTGACTCCTCCAACAATAGCAGAAGCCATTGATTTATTTTCTTCATTTACAAAAGAATCCATACCCACATTTGCCGCTCCTGTTAAAGTCGATAAAATAATAACTGGAATGGAGAACATATAATATCTTTTTTTATATTTCTTTTCACATCTGCCGTGAAGCCATCTATAACACGATGCTTTTTCACTCCATTCTGCTAATAATGTTTCTGTTTCATTAGACCAACAATCAAGTTTCTTTATGTCACTCATTACTATTTGAAATATTTTTAATTAATTCATCTATTAATAATATTCTTCTTTTCATACCTATTCCAGCAAGATGACAACTAAACTCACCTTTTTCCCATCTCCATTTCCCAGCCCAAGATCCACACCCTGGGTGAAATGTTTGTAATTCTTTATTATTAAATAAATGAAAGTGTTCCATATTTTTGTAAACATAGGGTTTTATAACTCCTTGTTCCCACGGATGATTTGTTTTATATTCTGATGTTTCACCTTCTTCCCATATATCATTTAATATTTTGAGTGTTGTGGGATTATTTTTCATAATCATAAAACCACTATTAATTGTTTTTCCTCTTTTATTTTCTTTTTGAATAGAGATACATTTATCATTTGTTTCATTGATAATATCCACAATATTTTTTTCCATATTGGTTAATACAATATCATCATCAATCCATATAACATAATCAAAAAGTTGTGTCTCCAATAATTTTTTACACAATGCTATTTTTCCCCACGCAGGATGTCGGTCTGTGGCTAATAGTTCATAGTATGGAATAAAATGATGACCCCATTTTTTGCAATACCTTTCCATAATAGTAAAAGTTTTTTCATAAAGAATTGGACGATTACTCAAAGAACAAATACAGACTTTCATTATTACAATGATATATTTTTTTGATTTATTTCAAACCTAATATTATTTCAAATTTGAAAATATTTTTTTTATATTTACTATGTATAAACATTGATGAAAGCGAATCAGAATATGAATGTTAAACAATTGAAAGAAGTCGTAAGATTTCATAAACTCAATAAACCACATATTAAATTAGGAATGAAAAAGGCAGATCTCATCGCAGGTCTTAAAAAAGAAGGACACTGGATAGAAAAAGCGAAAGTTAAAAAAACAACAAAAGCACCAGTTAAGAAAGCACCAGTTAAGAAAGCACCAGTAAAAAAACCAGTTAAGAAAGCACCAGTCAAGAAAGCAGTTAAGAAAGAGACACGAATACCTCCTCCTAATATTAAATCTTCTATTGACTGGAAAAAGACACAAGATAGTGTAAATAGTAAAGAAAATTATTGGGAATGGACTGCGAAGGGAGAGAATAGTATAGCATATCCAGGTGAAACTACCACGTATGTATATTCATTTGATAGTTTAGCGAAAGATGGTGAGATTATGGATGCTGATAAAATGAGAAAAGGAATGGTAGAAGACGATGAGGGAAATAGTTACTCTATTAGTGAGTTTAAAAGAGAATTCAGAAAAACTTTAAGTCAATGAAAAATATTATACTGGCTAATTTGTTTTTTTTTTATTTTATATTTAGTATTTTTTTATATTTATATATCATAAAATATGTCATACTGGTCTGCTGATAATATCGTCCAAGTGGGCGAAGAACAAATATCAATCCCATCTGATAATGGTCTCACATTTGATGTTGGGTCTGTATCTCGTAAAGTCTCTTTTTCTATTCCGAAATCTGTTGAGTTTTTTTCAGGTAAAGATAGTTATTTAGAGTTTAATATGAGAATTAATAACGAGAATGCGAGGGCAACTCGCCTTCAATGTGACCCTATGGGAGCAGGAGTAATTGTGAAAAATATTCGCTGTTATGATCTTTCAAGAAACACATTATTAGAGGAGATAAATGAGTGGAATCAAATTGCTTGTCTTCGCAGTGATTATGATACGAATCAAGCATTGAAGTCAACTCGTTGTTTAAAAGAAGGTGCGACAACAGCCAGTCGTCCCAATGAAGGCACTCGTGGTAATTCTGTGAGTGATTGTGCGGATACTTTTACGAATCCTTGGTTCAATAAACTTACACAGGGTGAACCTGGTGAACCACAAGATGTTGCCTATTCACAGGCAGATCAGGGCAATGTTGTGAAATGTTGTATTCCCCTTACATCAGGTGTATTTTCTGAAACTATTTATCCGAATATGTTGTCAGGTATTTATTTAGAACTTGATTTAGAACCAGCCCCACGAGTTATTAAACAATTAGATAGTGTCTTGAAAGATAGACGGCGAACATTAAACCCTATGTTTGCCGCAGCCATTGATCCAGCGGGAGGCAATGCTGTTATTCAGGATTGGGATGCTGGAAATGGTGCTAATGTAACTCAATTTTATGTCTGGCCGACCAACTCTTTACCTGATGGAGCAAATGGTGGATCTCCAACTGCTTTCCCATTTGTGGTGGGAGAAGTCATTAATTTCGTCTCTCACGAAAATCCCGCATCGCAAGAAGCCAATATTCAGGTGGCTGGGGGAGGGGTTTATACAGGAGCGACTATTTCTGAAATTGAAGTGGAAGATGGTGCTGCTGGTGCCCGAGCGACTTATAATGGGTATATCAAAGTTACTCTCGCCGAAGCAGTTATTAATGCCGCCGCCGCTGGGGGTCGTGGGCTTGATGTTAATGGGGGAGTAACAATGGGTATATTCTCTACATCAGTTCGTGATGCTGCATCCTACCCAGTATCTTATACTATTTCGGATCTTAACTTTGTGGTTCAGGAAATCAAACTTGATGATTCATACAAACAGGGAATGCTACAAAAAGCACGAGAAGGTTCAGCAATTGAGTTTGATATTCGCAGTGTAACCAATTACAAACATTCTATGTTGGCGAGTGATACATCAGCAACTTATAACATTTTTTCGAATAATCATAAAGCAAAATCTCTTGTTATTGTTCCCACGGATAATACGACATATTCTGATATGGATTTAATTTCTTGTAATGGAACTTATCAAATCACACAAGATGTTATGGATATATCTCTTAATAGTAATCGTTCAGGGTATACAGGAATCCTTGACTACTTAACGGATTACCAGATGATGATAGATTCGCAACTTGTCCCCAGCAGACCAGTTTCGACACGGAAAATGTCTACTCGTGTTTCAATAGATGCCTTTCATTTATTTGAACTTGAAAAGGGTCTTCAAAACGCTCATATCACTCCTCACTCTTTCAAATGTTTCAATCAGAACTTCTGTGTAACTCGTGGTTTTGCAGTAAATGATGGAGCAATGGATTTGAGAGAAAAAGACGTTCAAGTCTTACTCAACTATCAACAGCCAGTCCCAGCCGCTGGTAATGCTAATCCAGCACTTGCTCCTGGTCCTAATGGTTTAAGAAAGAATAAACTATTTAGTTCATTTGTTTTCCATATTCGTCGCCTTCGTATGAAAGATGGTGCTGTTGAGGTTGATTTATAATTCTTTAATACTTTTCCATAAAAACTTTTTTTAAAATAATACAATTTTTATTATATTTATTTATATCATAAAATAACTATGGCGATGGTTCCTGATTTACTGCGATTAAAGAATATCCCTGCTAATTTCGAACAGAAATTAGAAACGACTTTGACTGAAACTTCGACCTTTCAAGAAGCCACTGACGATCAGGAAGGTGTCTGCCGATTTGACTTACAAAGGAAAGGTTTCCTTCATAGTCACTCAAAATTGTTTGTTTCTCTTCAACCCCCAGCAGGACAGGTAAGTGCGTGTTTCCCTTTATCAATAGGTATTGATAAAGTGATTAAAAAAGCATCTTTAAAAATTGGAAATAATGTTGTTAATGAAATATCAAATTGGAACTCGATGCGAATGATTACTTCAACTCATATTGATAATGAAAATAATGTTGAAAGAGAATATTATACATCAGGTCGTTGTATCAATCATAAATATCTGTTCCGTCAGTCTATTGCTGGTAATGCTAATTCGACATCTCAAAGTGGTTTCCAAGCACCTTTATATGGTATTGATAATGGACGAGAATATGATGATAATGCTGATAATGCGGATCACGGCAATAATGGTGGGGGTGAAGGTCGTGCTGGTTTATCAATGCCTTTCGCAGAAATGTTGGGGGGACTGGGGAGTGAATGTCCTACTTACTCCATTGACCTTTCAGACCTATTTCCATTCCTAAGGACTCATAGTCTTCCTTTATATATGATAGACCAGCCTGTATTTATTGAACTAACTTTTGAGCGTCTTAACAAGCGAGTTGCTCTACCCACGGCGGCTAATGGTGCTCTTGCTAATCAAAGATATCCCATAGATCATAATGAATTAAAAATGTGTATTGATTATATTCATTATTCAGGAGATGCTATGGCGAGATACAGAGATGCGAATCCAGTTATTGAGTTTTCATTCCCTGATTATCGCCTTGCGAGATTTTCTTCAACTGCCGCCGCCCTTGGAACACTTCAAGTTCGTAATTTAGGTATGGCGAATCGTTTAGTATCTCGTGTAATGACTGAAATTGAAGCACCACTTGCGAATCAGATTGGTATACTTGGGAGTGAGGTTATGGCTGCTCCTGTGGCGGGAGCGAATGTGGCGAGTAATGCTGGAACATTTGAATACAATATTAAATATAATGATAAGTTCCAGTTCCCACTTTCGATTACGAATAAAGCACAATTATTCAGTCATACCACAAGGTCTGTTGGAGTTCCGTTTGTTACTCGTCAGGAATATTCAGGCGATAATGCTGGATTAAGTAATTTCTATTATAATCGTGTTACACAGAATAGTGTTGGAACAGGTCTTCGTGGATCTTTCTTTAATTTTGGAACTCGTTTGACAGAAGGTCGTGTGGGTCAGAAGGGTATTGAACTTCATATCAAGGCTTCGGGATATGATGCTAATGGTGGACGAGATTATATTGTCAAGACTTGGTGCGAATATATGAGACTTGCGAGACTTGATAATGGTCTTTTCACAATTTACAACGCATAAATAATATAATTAAAATCTTTTTGTAATATAAATGACATATAATTTTGATGAACTTGATGATATACATCTTTCAAGAGATGATGTAATTATTTTATGTAAGATATGGAGTGGAATAATAATGGTATTTGCGACATATAATTATTTTCTAAATTGAATTATATATCGCGTGATGCCGACTTATAAAGAAAAGTTTAATAAAAAATATGGTTTTAAAAAAGATGCTTCACATTCTATTGCGGAAATAAGTCGATTGACAGGATATAAAGTATCAGGTTTAAGAACAATAAAAAAGAAAGGGGAAGGGGCTTTCTACTCAAATCCACAATCAGTGAGGAAGAATGTATCATCTGCAACTCAATGGGGAATAGCAAGGATTTATTCCGCTGTTATGGGAGGGAAAGCCAAGAAAATAGATCAAAAACATCTTATCAAAAAATAAATATTGATGATATAAAAATGTATAAATCAAAACCAAAACCTATGAAAAAATCAGCACCACAAAAAAAATCAAATACTTTAACTGAATCTCAAAAACAAAGATTAAAGACACATAAACAACATCACACTGCAAAACATATGGCTATGATGAGAAAAGATATGAGAGCAGGTATGTCATTTACAAACGCTCATAAAAAGGCACAAAAAATGGTAGGAAAATAAATAATATTACTATGTTATAAATGCCGTTAGACAAACAAGGAAAACCTATCCTTTATAAACCATTTAAAGGAAAATCAACTCCAAAAGGAAAAAAGTTTAGTGTGTATGTAAAAGCAGATAATAAGAAAGGATATAAAACAATTCATTTTGGAGATAGTTCAATGAAAGATTTTAGACAACATAAAGATCCAGTAAGAAGGAAATCATATCTCGCAAGAGCAAAAGGAATAAGAAATAAAAAAGGAGAATTAACTTGGAAAAATAAGAACACTGCTAATTATTGGAGCGTTCATTATTTATGGAAAGGCTAAATTATTCTTGATATTGTTCTTCAACATTTACCATTAATTCTTTATCTTTCACATAAACACTTTGTTGTGTATCTACATTATGAGCCATTAATTCGGCATCTTTTTTTTGTTCTTCTAATAATTGTAATTGTTGTTTTTTTGATTCTGAATATTTATTTGATAAATAAATATGTCGGATCATTGTGGTTGATATATCTTTTCCGATATACTTACGAGATGTTCGAACAAGTAATTGTGTCATTGAATTATTTGTCATATTGAGTAACTTATCACCTGTTTTGAGTTTGAGTATTTTTTGATATTGTCTCACTAATCTTTGTAAATGTTTCGGTAATGGAATAATTTGTTCGTTATATTTCTTATTTGTTTTGTATTCATTGAGGATTAATTCAATATTTGTTTTTTCCATAAGAATATAATTATTTTTTACTTTATCTTCATTAGTTAATCTTTTATAAAGTCGGCGAGTAATAATTGTTAGATTCGCAAGTTCATTTCTGCGAGGTATTTCCACAAGAATGCTGAATAATAAATGGGCTGTTAGAATACCTTTTTCAATAATATTGAGAGTTTCTTTTTTACGAATGCCGTGATTTTTAATATCATTATTTAATTTTTTGATAAGTAAATGAATATCCTCAATAGGAATGAAATTAGGTTTTTGTTTGTCGGATATTTTACCTTGTTCTTGATTCATAGTATACTTCTCATTGTATCCATCTCGTTTAACTTGATATAATTTGATAATTTCTTTATCCATATCAAGAGCATTCATCAACATAATTAATGCGTTCAACATATTTCTTTTGGTGAGAAAGTTGATATATTTATCTCTATTTCTTCCCCAAATGGCTTCATCTAATTTCATAACTACATCATCATAATCTAACAGAAAATCATTATTTTCTTCTGGATATTGACTCCTCATTTTTTCAATAAGTGAAACATAAGATCTGATAGTTTGAGTCTTTAACTGGGGGCGATATTCTGAAATTACTTTTTCCATATCCATTTTATTTATATATTATATTTAGATTTTAATTTTAAATAATTTCAAATCTAAATAATAAGTTTCAATTTTTAAAAAAAAATATGATATAAAATAATGGATATACATTTTAGTTCTCAAACAGATAATTGGAAAACTCCCACTGGATTCAAAGAAAACTTATTATATGATTTTGATGATTATGATCCCTGTCCTTTTGAAAATCCTGATAATAGAAATGGGTTATTAGAAGAATGGGCTAATACAACATTTTGTAATCCTCCTTATTCAAAATTAAAATCAACAAAAAAGAATGGAATGGGATTTATAGAAAAAGCACATATAGAAGCACAAAAGGGGAAAACGATTATCTTACTTATACCTGCGAGGACAGATACAACTTGGTTTCACGATATAATAATGAAACATAATTATAAAATAAAGTTTATAAAAGGTCGATTAAAGTTTAATGATAGTAAAGATTCAGCACCATTTCCGAGTATGTTAGTTGAGTTTAAAATTAATTAATTAACTGCACTCCATTCTCATTCCACGCAAGAGTATTTTTTGCTTTGAAATATAAGAAGACTGCTTGGGGATTATCAGTATCAAGGAAACTTTCAAGGGAACAGCCCCATTGTTGCTGACTGAAATCCTGTCCTTTATTGAACTGCGAGTAACGAATACCTAAACCCCATAGCATTCCTCCGTCAATAGTTGATTTATAATCAACATCGGTATAACTATCACCGAGGTCTTTGGTTGGATAATTAGCATTGGCGGGAGTAATGGAAGACCTATCCATCATATATTCAGGAACAATTGATTCCATAAATTGACGAAGTAATTGTCCGTCTGCTTTTTGGAAACGAGACAGAAGTCCAGCCCCACCGACACTTGTATTACCAGGAGTGTTCTTTTGATCCACAACATCATATTGAAGGGGATATTTTTGTCCTCCACGAAGCCATTGGATTCGGTTAATAAACTTGGTTGGATCTGTTCCGCCCACATCGGAAAGACCAGTTGTTGCGAGACCATTCGATGTTAAAGAATTAATATGAGTCGCAGGGCAGAAGTTCATAAATACACTTTGAAGATTTTTCAATCCAAGAGAATATTGTAATTGTGCGTTGTTGGTATTGATAGAAGTAAATAGAGAAGTGATAGAATTAAACTCTAATGCCCCCGAAGTTTGAGAACGAAGAGAAGATAATTCTTCTGGACGAGGAACTTGAACTTCACAAGTGAGTGATAAGTCACTTAATTCGTAAAAAGCATTAGCGACATTGTTTGCGGCTGCTCCGTTTGTGAAAAGACAATTGGAATCAGGAGACAGATGAAGTTCAATTTGGATTCCCCCAAAAGAGTTTTCCATAAGATTTATCTTATTACCACTCATCATAAATCCACTTGGGAGATGACAACTAAACTCTTTGGGAACAACAGCAAGAGCGGATGCCGTGTCACCACTTGCGACAATATTCTGCATAGCAGTGGAGTTCGGCATAATTAATGCAGTTTCTGATAGATGACCGACCATATCTTGCTGGGAAGATGTCATTCCAAGGTAAGAAGTTAAATAACGATTGTAATGGCGGATATGTTCGCAAGTTTGTTTGGATTTGTTGTGGCGAACCACTAACTGATCCCAAAGCGAAAAAACGCCAAGACGATTATCCATATTAATAGCCTGTGCGTCATCAGTATACACAGGAGTTCTCGCAAGGTCTTTGAAAACACTCAAACGACCATTGATACGGATTGAGGATGGATCAAGAATACCATCCTGTGCTTGAATAGTAAAGGAAATCATAGGAAAACCTTGTTTGAAGGAGACACGAGCATTGCTGTCAATATTATCAGGGCGAATCTGTATAAATCGGGAAGCCATTTTATACAATATTCAATATATATTTTTAGTAACATAAATAAAAATAGTTTTTAAAGTAAATAATAAAATCCATCATCGGTAATAGCATATTCTAATATTTCAGCAGGAGCAATCCACATATCATCATCATATTCACAGAACTCTTCTTCAATTATTAGTTTCATCTTTATTATTTAAATTAGAAAAATAATTTATATGTTTTTTTGTATGAAAATGTCTTGACTTGTGAGCGGAATTATATCTCCCTCCACAGGGGCATTCAGTATATATTTTATTTCTTTCTCGTTTCTTGGCTAAATATATCACTTTATTTTCTTCATAATAATTTTTAAATCTTAATTTCTTTTCATCAGGTGATGTGAATGCTCTTCTACAATTGACACATCTATCTCCATATAGAGATATATATTCTTGTTCTTTTTTTAATAGTTGACTTTTATTTTCACAGGGGACACATTCCAACAATTTTATATCATAATTATTGTTTTGAAGGATATATTTTGATGATACATTATATTTTAATTTGAAATTACTTTTATGATGATACAATCTTTGAAGAAGACTTTGTGTCGTTGAACCGATATAAACTTTATCAGAAGTATTATCAGATATTTTATATATCTTTCCGTGTGAATAATTATTCATTACTATTAGAGATGTATTTTATTTCTTTTTTTGACGCACAATGCTTGATTGTTCTTCAAAAACTTCCCGAGCAATATTTGGATCTAATTTTTTAATTTTGGTAATCTTAAAAATAACAGAAGAAGCATCTGAAACACTTGCGAATGTCCCATCGGGATCTGTTATTTCAACATTAACCGAAGAGATAATAGTTGGTTTATCAATAGTAAAAGAAACATCTTGTTCTGTTCCGAAATAATAATCTCCTTGTGGATTTTGTTTATCGATAATTCCAAGAATAGGTAAAGCAGTATTTCCAGTCGTTCCACCGACAAAGCCTTTTGAAGGAACAATATCAGATCTGATTGAATAGTATCCAGTCATCATTGATTTAGGATATTCTTCTGCTCGTAAAATCATACTCTTTGTTAATTGAACGATTTGAGGTAAGAAGCGACATTCCATTGTATCCCCTTGAACCCCTGCTGCATCGTGAAGTATAATATTTTTAGCGTGAAGTATAGATCCATCATAGAAAGGAGAAAAATATTGATTTTGATTCCAAGATTTCGTATCAATTCCATCAATTTCGGAGTTCGTGGTAATAATATTTAGATTTTGAATTGAACTTTCAACACGAGTATTTCTATCACTTTTTACTTCTCCACTTTGTAATTGTTTATAAGTCCAGCCAAGTTTATTCCAAAGACTCATTTCCCAAGCATTTTCAGTATACCCCAAATCAGAGATAAATATTCCAGTTGTTGTATCAAAAAGAGTAAAAGGTTCAATATTTTCATTTAATCTAATAAAAGTTCTATCATCTGATGTGGCTACATCATTTACATATTTAAATGCGACTCCTTGATTATAGGGCATTTGTGCTGGACTAAAATTATGATAATTTTGTAAAGGATTAATTTTATAAACTATATCTCCTCCATCACCAGCAATTTTCCCTTTTTCATTATTTTGAAAATCACCTTTATTGAGAGAAGTATGCAAGTTTTCAAAAAAGAAATGTCCTCCTTCATATCCCAATGTTGGATTATCAGCACCTAAATATATTTCATTATTAAAAGCATTAATATTTAATTGTTGTCCGTCGGCTGAATAAGTGGGAGTGGAGTTGGAACTATTATCAGCAATACCTGATCCTGATTCTCCTCTTTTTTCTTCATCTTGATGATAAGAGTTTGTTGGAATACCTGATGTTAATCCAATCGCACTTGTCGACCAAGCATTCCAATGTCTATCAAATCCCATTTTAGTTGTTCTTTTTGATGTTTGTATTCTTCCACCAACAAAAAACCATTCAGGGATTCCAATACCTTCATCAAGATTAGGAACAACTGCTCTATTTGGTTCAATAAGATTTGGAAAAAGTATAATTCTTGAAGACATAGCCCCAGGCTGTTCTCCACTATTACCCATACAACCGAATGTTAAGTTTATTTTTTTATCATTTACTTTTTGAAATTTGTATGCTGCTCTGTGGTCGCTATAAACAATTCCATCTTCTCTTGTTGTTGTATCTAATGTATCATAAAAAATATTGGCTTGTGTTGGGTCATAATGAAAAAATAATGGACGACTTGAAACATCTTCGGAACCAGGGTCTGCTTCTGTTCCTCTATTATAAACAATAGTTCCAGTTCCGTCATCACGAGTTCCCCTCCAATCATAATAAGAACAACCAAGTTGAATATTTCGTCTATCAGTTTCAATGGTCGCAGGAGGGTGATATGTTGGGTCTGCTTCAAGTTTATCATAATATTTTTCATAAGAAGCAGTGTTACAATGAATGAATCTTGAATTATTTACATTAATATATTGTTCGTATGTTCCAATGTTTCCAGCACCAATATCTATGGCTATATAAGGATTTGTTTCACCTGCTTTTGCGAGTGATCTAATATTTTCATTATCCCATAATTCAGGATACATTCCTTCTGCTTCAATTAATTTTTTAACTAATTTACAATTTTCAAAATTATAGAACAAATCAAGAACAATTCCCATAACTCTTGTATTAGCAGGGGTGAGTGCACCATCAGGTGCTGAACCAAAATTAGAATCATCAAGAGATATTCCAAAAATACTATTTAGTTCACTACCTGCTTCATATATTTCAGGTCTCTTGATTCCAATATATTGATATCCTAAATACCACGCAGAAGAATCAACTTCGCTCTGTGCTTCAACTTCGAAAGGACTTACATTCGTAACCAATTCCGTTAATCCCGACCCAGGACCAGGAGCACCAGGTGTCGCATTACCAAGAGTTCCAAGATTATTAAGAGATTTATCATAAAAATCAGTATCTGTAAGAACATCATTTGTTGCTTTAAAGGGTTTATAAGTTTCTGCATTAAGTGTTCGGTTTGTATAAAAAGGTAATACTGGATCGGGATCTCCTATATTTGCGGGAACTCCATCAAGATGTGTTAATCCACTTGGATTGATACTATTTGCTTTTAATTGTCTTGTTACTTCACTGGCTACGAACTCGGGAGATGAAAAACCTTTTTTAAGAGTAATTGTTTTTTTCTCACGATATATAACATAATCATCTGCTTCTGGGTCTCTTTGCCAGTATGGTTTTATTACTTCTTCGGGAACTCCGAATCTGTTTGCTCTATGATTAAAAGAAACTTCATAATTATATAAGAAAGTTTTTTTCCGAACCATAATTGTAAATCTTGAATTATCATTTTTAATAACCCATCTGTCAGTTCTCAAAGGGTCAATTTGAGGAGTATTTACAGGAACACCATAATAATCTTGTTTGACATAGGTCGTTGCCGAAGTAGACGCAATATCTATTTCTGCAACTTCTCTATTAACTCTTCCATTGGCTATACTATCAGGAGCAGTCCATTGACCTTGTCCTGATAATCTTGGAATAAATCTGCGAGGCAATTGTATAGTGCTATTTAAATCAGTTGTTTTATAATATTCAATGACAATATTTGCTACATTATCAGTCTGAACTATTTCTTCGGAAACAATATCTGTTGTTTGTAAATAGGGATAATCTCTAAAATCAAAACCCCAAGTTATGATGCTCGTTGAAATAGGAGTATATTTGATAATCTTTTTTTTTCATTTTCTTTTTCTTTATAATCATCTCCTGAAAACTCGACGGCATATTGTTGTCCCGAACCTCTTTCAGAAACAAAAGAAGAATATAATGAAACTTTATCTCCTCTATCCATACGAATTGTATTATTTAGATCATTCGTCCAAGAAGCATTTGTTTCGCTTGATTTGGTATTGGCTGTTTTTCGGTTACATTCAACGAGAATAGTATCTTGATATTCCATATTGATTATTTACAATATATAAATAAAAGTTTTTCGTTTTTTACACCAATTTGGATCTCATCTAAAAAACTAAAATTAAAAAAAATTAAAAAAAAGAAATTAAGTATTTATAATTGATTATTCAAACTTGTCAAAATAACAGGTATAAAAGTCAGCCATACAACAAATGGCTGTTTCTTTATATTGTAATATCTCGTTTAATAACATACATTGATTTTTTATTTCTTGTGTGTCGGCAAGAACTGGTGAATAAACTCTTTCATCAACCATTGGAACTTGTATTTCACTCTTTTGTAATAAACGAACCCTTTCTAATACTTCTTTTTCATATAATTGTTTTTCAAGTTCTTCAACCCTTTTTTCAAGGGCTTGTGCTTTATAGTATTGTTCGTCAAACTCTTTATTAAGTTTATCGATTACTTCCCACATTGGAATAGCCATATTGTATATACTATATATTGTTGATTTCTTTTTAAATAGTTTTACGGACTTATAAGTATTAATAGATATATGTCTTTGATGACATAAAAAACTTTTTTAGAATCGATATGTGTGTGGTGGATAATTATTTTTTTCAGAGAATATTTTTAAAATTGAAACAACAATTTTATGTCATCAATGAGATATATGGATCTAAAAAAAATTATTATTATTAAAGAACATTATATATTTATCTTCTCCATCTTTGATTCATTGTTTCTATTGTCGCTTTTTCTTGTGCAGTGATGTGAGGCATCAGTGCCTCAATTCTTTCCTGTGGAGTTCCTGTCGTCCCGAAGAAATCTTCTTCGTTTGTGAGCCAATATCTCCACCACCCATCACATTCATTCTTATTATGTCCCATACAGCGACAAAGAGAACAATTTCTTCGTCGCTCATTATATGGAGAATCTTTATGATTAAGATATAAATAATCTCTTAAATTACACAATCTATCGTATAGCCGTGCTTCTTTTTCCTCTCGTGTTTCTCCATTTTCACGATACTGATGTAAAATGACATTCTCAACATAAGGTTCAAAATATCCTCTGCTGTTAAATAATTGTTCGTGTAAAGGAATTAACAGAATAGCGTTATAATCTTCAAGGTATCCGTATAAATGAAGACATCTCCGATCAACCAAGGTGTCGGGAATCTTCCAATCTGTGACCTGTGGTTGTTCTCTCACAACAGGCTGTGGTGCTTGTATAATACGAAAATCAAACATTTGTTGTCTGTCAAGAGGACATTTTAGAGATCTATTTGAATCACAACATCCCTTGTAACAAGTATCACATAATTTATGTTCGTTCCAACAGATAATTATCATATCTTTAATAGAGAACTCATCAAAACATACAGGACATTGATATTGTGTCATTCTTTTAAATAGTTTTCAGTTCTTATAAGTATTAAGGGGTATGT
>Ga0181391_1000088_pt1 | contig 26100 bp, 29 predicted proteins | sample 14SPOviralmetaG_FD_130080 | JGI IMG/M metagenome (GOLD analysis project Ga0181391, IMG submission 130080) | Marine viral communities from the oligotrophic San Pedro Time Series (SPOT) site, San Pedro Channel, CA, USA - 14 SPOT_SRF_2010-08-11 | ecosystem: Environmental > Aquatic > Marine > Strait...
CGTAGAAAATTAAAACGTGACCCCCACCCTTGCTATTTTTATCAATAATTAGATTTTTCTTAATTTTTCTATAATTCATAACTACTTAAAAATAAAATCAGAAAAGTATATTTCAAGAAAAAAAAAATATTGTATATAATATAAATGACCGAAATTGATCTTAACTCCGTTGATTTACAAAATGTTGATTTCGACGATTGGGATATTGATATTGATGAAATAATCAGCCATTATGCAAGAAGGGGAGATGTTGAAATTGTACGCATGTTAAGACAAGCAGTTGATATATATAAACAAGATATGATGGACGCTGATTATGAACCATCTTTCACAGATTCAAGTTCCGATGATGATGCTGATACTGTCATGGAAAGATTACATGTCCAAGTAAATCCCGATGGTTTCTATGAACTCCACTGAATATCAGAACTGATATATTTATGTTTCATCTTTTTTTAACATTCTGTTTCATATTTTATTTTTCTATAACAGAGAATTATTTTTTTCATCAATGTAATAATTATTTCAGAACTGATATTTCGGAGATAATTAGAATAATCTTAAAAAATCTATAATTTAAAATACTTAAAAAATAAAATCTATGCTATATATATATAATATGGATATTGAAAAGGTAATTCTCGCACGCAAGAAACTTTCTGCTGGAACTCTGAAAAACTATTTAGCCAATATCAAGAAACTGCACAAAGCAGTTACAGGTGAAGATGAAATTAAAGATTTATCATTTCTCCTTGATAAAAATAAAGTTGATGAATATCTACAGGGTTTAAAACCAACATCAAGGACTAATTACTATGGGGTAATTTTAACTCTACTAGATCCCGATAATGAAATACATGAATTATATAAGATTGACAAAATGAAGAATAATTTTAATAATAAAAAAGATACATCTGTGAATCAGACAATCCAAGATAAAGTATTGGATATTTCTGAATACGATGCGATGTTAGATAAAATCAAGAAGGCTGGATTACAACAAGATTATATGATGTTGTTGATGTTAAAGTATTTACCCATAAGAAATGAAATCGGAAATCTCGAAGTTATTAAGATTAAAGATTTCAATAAGTTGAAAGAAAAGAATAAAAATTATTTAGTTGTTGGAACAAGAAAATTATATGTGTATAGAACTAATTATAAAACTGATAAGATTTATGGTACAATTAAAACAGATATTACTGATAAACTATTCAAGAAGGAATTAAAAAAATATCTGGATACATTTAATCCTGGAAGAACTGCATTATTTTTAAATAAATCTGGAACTAACATGAATCACTCTGAAACATCGAATAGATTAAGTTATATCACCGAAAAATATTCGGGACATAAATTATCTACTTCAAGTATTTTTAAAATTATGTTGGCTAATTTCAAGGGTAAGGACATGAAAGAATATACTGATTATATTAACAAGGTTGGTGCTATTCGTGGAACTGACCCAAAAACTCTAATTAATTATTATGTATACAATAAAAAGGAAGGTGGGAATGTGAGCGATTAAGTTATTTATTTTAAGTTTTTTTTATTTACTAATATATAATGGTTAATGTATTAGAACTCTTTTCGGGAACTCGGTCAGTTGGTAAGTGTTGCGACCAATTGGGTTGGGATAGTGTATCAGTTGATATGATTTTACCAGCTGATCATGAATGTGATATAATGGATTTTAATTATAAACAATATCCAAAAGATTACTTCGATATTGTATGGGCTTCACCACCTTGTGTAGCATATTCAAGATTACAAAATTGTTGGTTGGGTCGCAAAAAGAAAGATGGAAATATATACACACGAGAAATAATGGAAAATGAAATGAATGAATCTGATAAATTAGTTTTAAAATCATTGGAGATTATTAATTATTTTAATCCAGAATATTGGTTTCTGGAAAATCCACAGACAGGAAAATTAAAAGATAGAGAAATTATGAAAGGTATTCCTTTTTATGATGTTGATTATTGTAAATATAGTGATTGGGGATATAAAAAAAGAACTCGGATATGGACTAATAAAAAAGATTGGAATGCTTTAATATGTAATAATGATTGTGATAATATGATTGTTAAAGATGATCAAAAATTACACAAAGAACGAATGGGGACATCAAAAACAATTATGGACGGTGATAAAATAATTCGTGTTAATACAGCAGAGTTAAGAGAAAAATATAGAGATTTTCCAAATATGATGGTTAAACATAAATTAAATGTATCAAAAGATGTTCATACTGTTGGTGAAAAAAAAGATAAATATAAACAAAGTGCAGATGTATCCAAAGATGTTGGTGGTGGAACAAATAGATTAGACAGATACAGAGTTCCAGAAGATTTAATATTTAGTTTATTTATGGATTAATTATTTCATAATATCTTTATGGGCTTTCGCTACGGACATTCCCTTCCGCATTCTAACCATCATTTTCATTCTATGAGATTTCATCTGTGAAGAAGTAAGATCTTGTAAATCTTTATGTTTACCCATGTGTTTTTTTAACTGTGCTTTCTGTTGTTCAGACATCTTTCCACCAGAAGATTTCTTGGGTTTATCCATTTTTTTATCTCCATAAGAATCCATTTATACTATACATGATAAATTATTTATTAAATTAAAAAAAAATAATATATATATATATAAAATGAAGGCTCATCAGAATATGAATCTTAAAGAACTACGTGATTATGTAAGAGCTAATAAATTAAATAAAGCGAAAGTTAGACTGGGAATGAATAAATCTGAAATGATTTCTGCATTGAAAAAAATAGATCATTGGGAAGAACAACCCAAGGTTAAAAAAACTAATACTAAATCACAATCAAAAGGAGTTTTACAAGTTGGAAAAAAACCAGATAAACCCCAAAGAATAGATACATCAAATAAAAATAAAGGTAAGGTTTTAAAATCAGAACCACCGAAAGTATTAAGTGATTTAGTGAATAATAATCTTAAAAAAAGAATTAAAATAATAAATGATTATTTAAGTGGAAAAATAACGGAAGATAAAAGGGAAGAATTAGAAAATGATATTAGTCCTTTTATTGATGCTGATATGAAAAAAGTAGTTTCACCAGAGTTTTTAGAATCAAATGGAACAATTAAATTAAAGTATTTTAAAGAATTACAAGATCCATCATTAGTAAAAGAATTAAAATCAATACTTAATAAGAAACCGAAGAAAGAAGCACCGAAGAAAGAAGCACCGAAGAAAGAAGCACCGAAGAAAAGTCCGCCACCGATAAGATTTAGTGGAAGTGCAAAAAAAATAGCATCTATTAAAAGCAAAATAAAAAAAAAAAACATTACATTAACAGAAGGTTTAAAATTATGGAAAGATGATATTGAAGCATACGAAAGAAGAATGAAACCATCTTTAAAATCATTAATAAATAAAGGGTATACAGAAGCAGGACTAACAAAATCTTTAAAAGAATTAGAACAAGAAGGAATTAAGGTATTTAAAAAAGTATAAATTAAAACTTTACATTATATTTTTTAGTTATTTCCGCATCTGTTTTCCGTGCTGGTCCACCGAGAATATATGAGTACATTCTTGCATAAGCCCAACTCTGTGGTGTCTGATTGGGTCGTGATCCAGAAGAGAAGAAGGCTCCTTCACCCTTCTTAAAAACTTCATTCAATGCTTTATAAGGTATTCCCGTAACTTTCGCAATATTTCTTTTACTTCTTCCGCCTTTCATTGTCTCTAGTTGTTCCCCATATTTTTTATTAAACTTAACTGTCCATGATGATTCCTTGGATTTCGCAGATGTTTTCGGTCTTGCTTTTTTTTCAAATATAGATTTAATCTGTTTCTGTCTTTCGGCTCCTTTTAATCCAGTTAAATATCTATCAGGTATATTTCGTGTTTCACCCTTATAAGTTACTTTCACCATTATACATACTATTCATATAAAATATATCAGAAGTGAAATAATCATAAAAATAAAATATTTATAAAGTATATATGTTCAACATTCATAAAACATTTACCAAATATGATTTAATATATATCGCTGATAATATCAGTTGTGATATTGTGTATAGTTCAGATGATAATAAAGACCAAATAAAACGAAAATTAATTGATTGTATCGAACGAAACTTATCCAAGGATTTACCCAAAAATGATCTTGATGTAGATACATACAGAAATCTCATGGTATATCTTAAAAAGGAAAATCCCAATAAACGATTGACTAGTAAAGAAAAAGATACAATTATAAGTTTATCTAAAAAAATAATTCATTATTGCAAAAATGATTATACACTTTCTTTATCTTACTATGATGATGAACAATCTATCATAGATGATTTATATTACATCAAACGTTATGGTGATATATTAAGTGTAAGGAAAGCATGTGAATTATGGAATGTACAATGTAACAAAATTAAGTTTAATCCAATTATTTCAGCCAAAAAGCAGAAATCATTAGATGAAAAAATTAAATTAAAAAATCTACATAGTGGGCTGGAAATAAAAAAAGGATTAATTACTCTGTCTTTTCAGTGAATACATAATCATTAAGTTTAGTTGTTCTCTCATTAAATACATTCACAACATCTGTATGAACTTTATATCCACGCCCACGATCCGCAAATTGATTTTCTATATAGTAATATAATTCACCATTCTCCATTTCATCACTATCAGTGATTTCCCATATTTTTCTGCAATCTCTAAATGACCATACAATAAATGCTCTAACCTTCGGATTGTCTTCCTTTAATTTTTTAAACTTAATTAATTTTACTTCATCAAAAAAATATGTATTAAAATTACTTGAATAATTAGTTCTATTTTTATGTTCTATCCATATATCTTTATTTTCATTTACAAAATCAAAATTACAAAATTGATTGAATGAATCAGTCGATATTAATTTTTTACCGAACAATTCTTCAAGTTGGGGGTGGATTTTCTTTTCAGCCTTCTTTCCGATTTTTAAATCTCTTTTAAGATCTGGTTTTCCCGAAATACTCTGCATTATACTTTAACATATATTATTTTTTAAGTAGATTAAACGCATTTTTACTTATTATTAATTTCTTCTCATAATTAAAGAAAATAATTAAAATTATTATATAATGTATATATAATGGCTGACATTTATGAAGAAACTATACTTGTATCATGTGATAGAGAATCAGCACAGACGAAGCAAGATGATGGGTTAAATAGTACTTGGACGAATAACTTTAATAATACAATCCAACTTGAACCAGGGGATAAAGTAAGTGTTTATAATTCATTCGTTTCTGAAAGGGGTTCAGCCACATCTAATTCTGTGGAGTTTAAGGGTGTATCACTTGGAAAAAGTAAGAAAATTAAATATTCAACTATTACCCAACATTATCATACTGTTGGTAATAATTTAGATGATCCAGTTTTATACAAGGAAGATATTGCAGAAGTGGAAGAAGACCAAGAGATATTCGATAATAAGACTTCTATAGTGATTAATTACTACAAAACTATGGATTGTTTATCTTACTATCAATTACCACGAAGATTTATTAAAAATAATGGGACTGATGCTGTTCCACGACAACCACAAGAAAATGCGTGGTTCGTTGATGATAGTCCAAATATGGGTCGTGTAAGTCGGGAAGCAAGTGATGTTCTTTTTACTGGAACTCTTAACACACAACTTATATATGTTGAACAAGAAGAAAAATATGGATTGATTGACGATGATTATGTGGGAATATTAGATGAAGACGCAAATACACACACCGATAATAATAATTATATTGTTAGACAAGGAAGAGTTAAACGATGGATATTACGAAATAACAATGAAAGATTTACTATCATGGCTCGTAAGAAAAATATACTTGAAGATGTATTCGATGATGATTCAGCTGACCCACGAGACCATTATCCAGCAGATTGGGACGACCAATTTCCACCATATTATGCCCGTGATCCAGAATATTATGATTATGTAACTTATCGTGAAAAAATTGATTTAGAAGTTTCACCAGGTTTCAATAGTGCAGAATATATCTCATCAGATTTAACTAGACAATTACAACAGACAGAAATAGAAGAACCAGATGAACAACAAAATCCATTCACAACTACACTTGGATCGGGGACACGCAGTCAAACAATTTCACAAAAAACTAATTTATTATTAAATAGTAAATGTTATAAACCTTTTAATTCTTCTAATGATTTTTACCAAACAAATCGTAAATATGATACTTGTATCAATAATAATGCGGCGGCAACTGGAACACAAGTTGGTATAGATGGGCCGACATTAGTGGAATTAGATGGGAATGAATGGAAAGTAAAAAATAAAGTATCTGGATTCGTTGATGGAAGAAAAACAAATGACGTTGTTGATTATTATCAATCATATCAATATATTGGGTGTAAAAGACCAGAGATATATGAAGCAGGTATAAAATTAAATGACATCTTCGGATTTAGTTTAAAACATTTAGCAGTTTATGATGGAACTCATTTACATTATAAAAAATATGGTATGATTTTAAACTTACAATATACTAATGATAATTTATTAAAATTAAAAAACTTTATTGAATCACAAGAAATATATCCAGAACTTTTTAAAGAAAAAAATATTAAATTATGGAGTAATGCTGGTTTAGATATTGATGTGGGAACACATGAGTTTTCAGCCAATCCTTATGTATCAGAGAATAATGTGAATGTTCATATCAATGTAAATAATGCACGATACTTACACATGAATGATGTATTATTCGCAAAATTAAGTAATTCATTAGAAGTTTCTGGTTCAACATTACCAGTAGAAGAACAACGAGCCACAAATATATCACGAATACAACTTGGAAATAGTTATTATGATTGGATTGGTAATGGTATGGACGAGTTCGGTGATTTATTCGGAGATCAGAGAAGTAGATTCCACGATGAAAAAGCACAATCAAGAAGTTTCTTTTTCGCTTATGATCCATCACAAAAAGATAAATATTATGATACACCCTTGGGTTATGAAGTATATAATGAAGGAGTTACAACTAAAAAATTAACTTATGGTGCTTTCGGTAAAACAACTATTCTCGGTGTAGATTATATTATGATATTCCCCAATGTACTTCAAGGAGAATTAAATGACCAAACTAAACTTCCAGATACTCGGAGAAATATCGGAGTTCCGCCGACATTCTTTTCACATGCAACTGCTAATGGTGAAGGTATATTAACCGATGGTCTAACTATGAAACTTGGATATGATAGACACTTTAATGCGTGGGGAAATGCGTTTATCAATTTAACAACTGGTATTCCCGAATATTCTTACAATAATCCTTATCCTGGTAATGTAGATCCACCACCGACAACAGAATATGACGGGACAACAACTCAATATGGTTACTCATTTCCAGATATAAATAGCCCAGACATCGGAACACTTGGTAATCCATCTGTATTTTCCACACAAGGACAAAATCTACAAGTAACAAACAATAAACAATATCTCGGTGCTACAAGACCCAATATAACTTATGATGGAAATCATTTCAACTTCGCCAATCTACATACAGATTTACGACTTGGTGGATTAGATGAAGTAGATAAATCACCCGAAGGTGATGAAAAGACAACAGTTTATAAAATAAATCCAACACAAAAATATAATAATTGGTCTCCTGTTCAGTTTCCTTATGAAGAACTTGTTAAGTTCGATTATACTAATTCAGACCCAGTCAAACAACCAGATTCATATACACGAGTAAATCGTAATTTATCAACCTTCACCGTATTCGATACAACAACAGGTATATTCATAGAAGATTTCGGATACGATGAATCTACATTTAATGATGGATTGTGGGGTCGTCTTGGTTTCGCATATAAACAATTTAATAGCGGAGTTGTAGCAAGTGATAGAAATACGAGAATGTCTGGAAAAATTGTGAATACAAATATATTAACCACTAATTGTGATATTGTTACAATTGATAGTAAATCGTGGTCGCAAGATAAGTTTTATAATCCTTTCCATGATGGTGGTATATGTAAAGCATACCAATTTTTCGCATATCATACTGTTATAACTGCTGAACCAGGTACAAAGAATAATTACCTTAAACTTTTACCCGAGATAGTTGAATCAGCTGTATCAACCAAGTTTATTGGAGTAGATTATCCAGTTCAATTAGATAATGGGTATTATGGGATACGAAGTGATTTATTAACGAATAGTATTAATTCCATGGGTGATGGAAATACATCTTATCCACTAATAGCAATCGCAGATAAAATCAATGCAGTTAAAGATTTCTATATATCTTCCCCTGGTTCAGTTCAACATACAATTACCAAACCAAAGATATTATCTAGTATTACAACTAAAATATGTGATCCAGATGGTTCTCCAAGTAGATGCTCGGAAAAATCTGTGATTGTTTATCGTATTGAAAAAACACGGAGAACCACATTTAATATACTACAACAAATGAAAGAACAAATTGAAAGAGAAGAAGCGGAGAAAAATAAAAAATAAAATATAATGTATATATAATGGCTACATATTCACAATATAAACCAACAAAGTTCGATGATTGTATTACTCCCATAGAAGTATGGGAAAATATAGAGAAATATATTCCAAAGGATAAAAAGATATGGTGTCCCTTTTATTTTAATGGAGATCACAAATTAAAAGATATGGGTTATAATATTATACATGAAGAAAAAGATTTTTTTAATTATGAACCAAGTGATTATGATTGTATTGTAGATAATCCACCATTCAGTATTAAAAAACTTATATTAGAAAGATTACTATTACTTGATAAACCTTTTATTTTAATCATGCCCGTTTCCACAATATGTTATAAATATATGAGACAGTATAAGAATAAAATACAGATTATTATTCCACCAAAAAGATATAATTTCGCACCAGAACTCGGTTCATCTGCAAGTTTCGACTGTTTATTTTATTGTTATAAAATGAACCTTCCAAGAGATATTATCTGGTTAGAATAATTTTAAAAATAAATTAAATTAAAAATATCTAATATAGTATAAGAAATGAGTTCAAATGATCCCCAAGATAAAAAAAGTAATCGTGATGTAATTGATGACATTTCTTCCGTTATGAATGAACTGGTTTCCGATGTAAAAGAATTGTCAAGTGAAGCAAAGGAATTAAAAGAAATGTTAATGGGTCTCATGAAGAAGTCCGAATTAAAGCAAATCCCAGAAGCTCCCAATGGTGATGAAACTACTTCAAATTGGTTCTGGTCATAATGTATAATTTTTATGTAACTTAATTTTTTTTCATTGTAATACATAATGACTAAATTATCTATTACTCCAAGCGATAGTAAAACCAAAAAATATAAAGCAGTATTCACTTATAATGATGGAAAAACGAAAACAACGCAATTCGGTGCAAAAGGATATAGTGATTATTTATCCCATAAAGATAAAGAAAGACGGAAACGATACAGAGATAGACATAAGAAAGATTTAAAAACAGGAGACCCCACACGTGCTGGATATTTATCATATTATATATTATGGGGAGATAGTACATCATTACAAACAAATATCAAGAGTTATAAAAAAAGATTCAATTACAAATAAATATAACATCTAAAATTATACATGGTTACTGATTTACAAATAGAATGGGGTGGATTAGTATGTTGTATGATTTATATATTAATCTGGATTAAGTTATGGATAATATTTCAGTAGTAATTTTAAGATAAATATGTGAAAATAAAATATAGTATATATTATACATGGAACATATTACTGAATTAACATCTGCTGAAGAATTATTGCAAATATATAAAAGACAATATGAAATATTATTGGCTCTAATTAATTATAAAAAAGATAATGAGTGGAAACTTGAAGAAGCAGAACAACTTCTTGGAACCATGGATTATAGATGGAATGGAAATAACTGGACAGATCAAGAATAATATCTATGTTTTTATTTATTAATTTATTTTTTTTAATAATTTTATATATACTATAATATAAAATAATGTCTGTTCCCAATCTTATCCGTCTCCAAGATATTCCCGATGATTATGGTCAGCACGTCGAAACCGACTTGCTGGAAACTTCCACTTTCCAAGAAGCAACAGCAACACAGACGGGTTATGCGTCTTTCAATCTTCCCCAGAAAGGTTTCCTTCATTCTAAATCTAAACTATTTTTAAGTTTAGTTCCAGATGTTGGTAAGGCTCGTTCTTTCTTACCACAGAATATTGGTATTGCGTCTCTTGTTCAACGGGCTGTTCTTCGTGTCCGTAAATCTGGACAAGTTATTAATGATATATCTGATTTCGGTAATTTCCACAGTATTAAATCAACCATGGTTTCCAATGAAGTTAATAAAGAACGAAATCAATATGTTGATGGTCGTACAGTTAATCACGCTTTCCGTCATATTCGTTGGACTGGTGCTGCTATTGAAAACACGGGAGATGAAAGTTTCGGTTATGGGTTAGATAATGGTCGTGAATATGGTGCTGATCCAGACAACCCCGCTCGTGAAGGTCAGAATCTTAATCAACATGAGTTCGCTAATATGGAAGGCGGACAACCACAAGAATCTCCAACTTATTCTCTAACCCTTGATAGTTTATTCCCTTTCCTTAAAACGCAATCTTTACCCCTTTATGTAATTGACCAAGGTCTAACTATAGAACTCTATTGGTCTAAAACTGCATTAGATCGTGTTTCTGTTGGTGCAGGAACTACCACTGGTGGTCTTTATGTGATTGATAAAAATGAATTAAAGTTCGCAGCCGATTATATCACGTATGTTCAGGACGACGCAATGAATCGGTGGAGAGAAGCCAATCCTGTTGTGGAAATGACTTTCCCAGATTATCGTCTTGCGAAATCAACTGTTACACAGGCAGAATTAGAATCTGGAATTGTTCGGTCGCTTGGTATGAATAATCGTATGGTTTCTCGTGCTTTAACTATTGTATCCAAGGAAGATGCTGCTTCAAGTATAGATTCTGATCTTGGTATTGTTAATAAATACAATATGATTTCTCCCGAAGCTGCTACGGTGAATATTGTTACGGGTGCTAGAACTGGTGATGTGAAATACAATCTTAAATATAAATCTCGGTTCGAGTTCTCGCAGAGTTTAGAAAATAAAGCAGAGATATTCACTGAACTCACTAAATCAGAAGGATTACCTTTCGTTACTCGTCAGGAATATTCCAATGAAGGTGGTGGGATTTTACCCAACACCAAGTTCGAGAATAAAGTTCAGACAACTAATCTCATTGGTCGTTTCTTCATTATGGGAACTCAACTCACCAATGGTCGTGTAGAATCTGATGGTGTTGAACTTCATTTATCTGGTGAGTTCGCCGCTGGTACATACCAAGTAAGGACTTACCTTGAATATGGTCGTTCGGCTCGTATTGAAGATGGTGAAGTAGAAGTCAGCAATCTGTAATGATTAGATTTTAAAAATAAAATATTTTTTATATTATAATGAAAGAATATATCGAAGGAGATATTCACAATGTTATAAAAACAATGGAAGATAATTCCATTGATTTTATTTATACTGATCCACCTTTCGGAACAACCAGAGCATCATGGGATAATGGTTTAAATTGGTCTGAATTATTTCCAGAAATGTGGAGAGTTTTAAAACCAACAGGAATAATATGTTTATATGCAAGTATTCCTTTTACTTATGAATTGTTAAAATATGAAAAACCGAAATATCATTATTCATGGAAAAAAAATAATTCAACTGGATTTTTTCAAGCTAAAAATCAACCCTTGCGAAACATAGAAGAAATATTTATTTATTATAAAAAAAAAGGAACATATAATCCACAGATGATGGGTGATAAGTTCGTAAAAAAAAGAAATGTTAAATATGGTGGTAAAAATGGTTACTGGGGCGAAGATGGAATCAATAAACATAATGAATATAATAAAGAAGAAGGACATACTGGAACATATCCAACAACTTTTAAAGAATGGAAAATAAGAAAAGATAAAACAGGTATTACCCGTGATGATGAACAGATTGATTATTTTATAAAAACATATAGTAATGAAAATGATACAATATTAGATATGACTTGTCATAATCATTATGTGGGTGATAGATGTGAAGCCTTACATAGAAATTATATTGGAGTTGATTTACATCTTTAAGATCTGAATATCTTGTTTATATCTAAAATTATTCCATTTTTTATCTTTCGTTCTCCCAGTTTTAATATTAGAAATCATATCTAATGTTAATCCCAAGTCATCTGCAATTTCTTGTAAGGAATGATAATTCCCTTCATGAATAACATTATCCAATTGTACAATTTTACAATTATAAATAACTTTTTTAGATTTCATAGTTGTTATATACTTACATAGAAAAATATTTAAGTATTTTAACTTATCTTTTATTCCGAATATCAGTTCTGATATTTTATGAAACATTCTTGGAATATACATTCTTATCTTATATGATTATTTTATTTTCTGACAACTTTTTATTTTTACAATTGAATTAATATTTCAGTTCTGATATTTTAAATAATGCGTATTTTTACTTAAAAAAAAATCTATGTATAAATTATAAATGGCTGAATTAAATATTGAGAATAGTTATATGAATGTTAATGAGTTTTTCGATACAATTGAACAAGAACATGATGGAAATAAATTATACAGATTCATTAATGTAAGTCTTAAAGAAGGTAAAAAAGTTCCTTTCGGTGAAAAAAACAATTTAACACAAGAAGAATTAAATGGAACATCAAGGGGAAATGGAAACACATTAAGTTTATATGTGAAACATATCCAAGATTTATATGTGGTTGATTTTGATACGAAAATTATTGATGATTGCAAGTTTTATGATATATTAAATGATGATTGTGTAGCCCACACTGAAACCACGAAAGGATCACATTATTATATTAAAATCATTGGTATTCCAGTATATACCAATCAACAGAAAGTATACATAGATGAAAATGTTGAAATGGATTTAATTAAGAAAAATAATATATGGGAAACACGAACACGCATGGTTAATGGTACAATTAAATCATATAAATGGGATAGTATTAAACAATATTTTAATGTAGAAAAAATGGGAATCCAAGGTTCTATTTCTCCACCAGTATCACCACCATCATCTGATAATAATGATGATGAACCAGAAGGTTGGGCTGAAATTGATGATCATACCCCTTTACCGAAATGTTCTCTAGATGATTTTAAAAAACATTTATCATCTATTAAACCGAGATACGACTATGATAGTTGGGTTAAAATTGGTATGATTTGTTATAACAATTTTGATGGTGATGTGAATGGATTAAAAATATGGAATGATTATTCGAAAGAAGATGAAGAGAATTATGAAGGTAAAAAAGCATTGAAAAAGAAATACCTTACATTCAATGGTAATGGAAATAAATTATCATACAAGCAATTCATTCGTTGGAACATCATTGATTATCCACCGAAAAATAAATATGAAGGTTGGTATAAAACTAATTCTTTGATTGAAAATATGAATGAAGAATGTATGTATTACACGAATACAGGAGATATTTTATATTTTAGTAATAACAATTTTATTCGTAATAAAACTGCAATCGCTAAACAATATTATAAAAAGTTTTCATTTGAAATACCCTGTGAAGAAAAAACTAAAATAGTGAATCCATTTGATTTATGGTTAGATAGTATCGATAGAAAAGATGTTGATAAAATTGTATTCAATCCGAAAAACACATGTAAATCTAATGAGTTTAATATATGGAAAGGATTTAAAATAAAACCCACTGGACAAGGAGATGAAACTAAAATACAGAAATGGTTAAATCATATCAGACATATATGGGCTTGTGATGATGAAGATACATACAATTATATCTTAAATTGGTTCGCAAGGATATTACAACAACCATGGAAAAAGAATAACATTTGTTTAGTACTACATTCTATTGAAGGGGTTGGGAAATCATTTGTCTTGGATATGATTGGAGAAATAATTGGTGATGAATATTATTATTCGACAAGTTCTCTGAAACACATTCTTGGTGAGTTTAATGGAGACGCAGAAGGAAAGATATTGGTTAATCTCAATGAAACCAATTGGGGTGGAGATAAAAAGATGGTTGGATCATTCAAGGAGTTTATCACAGATAGTAGCATTGTGATTAATAAAAAAGGTATTCAATCATATAAGATTAATAATTTTGCGAATAGCATTATTACCACCAATGAAGAATGGATTGTAAACATAAATGATAATGATAGACGATTTAATCTTCGTGAATGTAACAACATTAAATATGATCCATCGTACTATAAAGAAATTGCGAAAACTGATTTACAAGAAATAGCCAACTATTTATATACAAGGGATATATCATCTTATGATAGTCGTGTATTTGTTAAATCTGAACTGCATAAAGAACAAGTAGAAAAAAATATGGATAGTGTTGAAATATTCTGGAAAAGTATCCTTGAAGGTAATATCAACTATGATTGGGATTACCATGAAATTGAATGGAGTAGTAAAAGTTCCTTATATGAATTATATTGTGAAAGCATTACAGCCACACATGAAATAAAACATAATCAGATTCAATTTTGGAAAACAATCCGAAAGATATGTTCGTGTATCATTTTTAAAGAAGGTAAAATTGATGGTTCAAGGGTAAGAAAATATAGAGTTCCAACCATAGAAAAAGCAATTGAAAGTTATGAAATGAAAGATTATCACCCGATCACGAAATCACCATAACACAAGAAACTCACATTAAAATCGCCGAACTTATATATACAATTTTATGAGAGAACTTTTTGATTAAAGTTAGATATTTAATTGTGTCTATTGTGTCTATTGTGTCAATACTATATTTTTAATAATAATAATAATAATAATAATAACAATAAGACGGGTTATGGTCTTAAAAATATTTATAATCAATATTTCTTCTTTTTGTTTTTTGACACAAGTGAATTATTTTTTTTCATTTCACCTGTGTCTTTTTTTTTCACCTGTGTTTTTTTCGTAGAAACTTCGAATATATCTTTCAATTTGTAATTATTTCTTGTTTTGGCTGGTATTTTTACGACATCATCACTTTCATATAAATTATCCATTTATATTAGAAATAGATAATTTTAAGAATAATGTTATTTTTTAATATTTTTTTATCAACATTAATTATTATAAATCATATAATATAAAATGTCGTTAATATTACTCTCCAATGATCCAAGTGAAGCAGCGGGAGTTGTTGGTTCTAAACAGAATATTTATAAACCTTGGTCTTTCCGTAATAGTTTAACAGAAACGATTACAATTCCCAAGGATTCAGAAGTGGCTTTAACATCATGTAAAATCGCATTAGATGGTCAGATTAACATTTCTCCTGATGCGAGAGTATTTTACATATATACTGGTGAAGTTCTTTCGGGAAATATGAGTAATATGAGAAATACATCTACATCTATTCCTGTGCGTTGTGAAATATTCCCTGGGGCAACGGAAACTGTACAGACGAATATCGACGGATTAGCCCGAGAATTAAGTCGTGTGTTACGGAGAAATATCATGCACCCCGCATTTGTTCAAGAACTTGAAAGTTTAGATGCAGAAACCCGAGTGGAAGTATTACGAAACGCAGAAGGAGATTTCATTGGTTATACATTTACAATTGAACATTTAACTGATAAACAAGTGGCGGATTCTAAACAATTAACAAGCAGAGACCCCGAAGATGGTGTAACGAAAACAACATTGATACAGAATCGTTGTGCGAAAGATTGGTTTAATCAAGGTTTTAGAGACGACCCCACGAAACGAAAATATGATGTTGAACTACAAGGTAATAATATTCGTTTAACGCCGAAGGTTAATCCGAAACCAACAAGTAGTGGAACATTTACTATGCCATTGGTTACTACATTTTTTCATGTAGCCAATAATAAACCCATAGCGAATGCGGAAGGTATAGTTGAGTTTGACCTTACCAATGTTATGACTAATTCCCGACCGACCCCTGGTGTAGATGATAAAAATATTCCTTGGATTGTTGGATTATCTCGTTGTTGTGAAACGGGTCAGTTACGAACTCCTGGAAGACCGGGACCGCCATTTTTTCAGTGGGATCAGTCATTGCTTGATGAACCCCCAACAGCAATAAATGAGATGTTAAGGGGTTTCTGTGATTATGCCGTAGTGAATGATGGTAAACTATTAAGATTGATGAATACTAATTGTTGGGGTGGAGCTCCGCTTCGTGATGGTCGTAATGGTAATTTACAATCATTTCGCTGGCAAGAAGTTGATTATACAGAAGGCGGGACGAATGCTAATTTCCCAGCTCTTTATGACACAAGCACCAATCTGGCTGATATAAATAAGATACAATTTGTATTAAGTGGTAATGAAGTGGGTATTGTACTTGTTAGAATTGATGGATCAACCGTTGATTTTTGGAAATATAGTACGAATAGAATTACTGCTGGAACTCCACGATTAATTCATGAACAATGTAAGCCACTTGATATAAGTTGTCAAGATTTACAACCTGTTATGGGTATATATAATCGCGGGTGGGATAAAATTGTTGATGGAACATTTGCACCGACTGATTATCATATAGAATTATCTAAACACGATTCATTTGAAAGTGTTTCTGACTATACCATGAGTTTAGCAGAATATGAAGCAACTGATACTTTAAGAATGGCTTACTATAATCACTTTCTACAATCAGATCAACTACGATTTCGTGGTGCTATGGCTGAATTAAATCTACGAAACACCAATACACAACCAGAACCAATAAAATATGGATACTACGATACAACATCAGATGGTTTCAACGGTTGTCTCCAACCAGTTTTAATCACAACGCCAAGTAGTAAATACACAACAACAACACAAGCCAATTCAATGAGATTATTTGGTATGGTTGGATTGAGTGGTGTCGCAAGTGGAGAACCACCTTGGATAGATGATGGAGTAAGTGGTGATGATAGATATGTTAAACGGTTATTATCTTCGGAAACACCACTCACTTTATCCACTAAATCCATATTTGTAAGATTAGAAAACTTCGCACAGACATCTGTGAATGCTGGTAATGGTAATAAATCAAGTATCATTGCTCACTTACCAAGGTTCGATGGACAGAATCAGACGGGACGATTATTCTTTGAACCGAAAAATCTCATGTATTTAGATCTTAAAAATGTCTCCGACTTGAAAGTGAATAGTTTTGATATATCATTTGTATATGCTGATGAATCATACTGCACATCATTAGTGGGGACTAGTAATGTTGTTCTCCATATACGTCCCAAGAAATCCGACTAATTATAGAATATAATTTTTACATTTTTTACAATTTTTTACTATTTTTTTTTAAATCTTTTCTATAATATACAATGGATAATAGTAAGTTGCCGAGTATTTTACATTATAAAGTGGAAAAAAAAGAGAAGGTAATTATAGAAAATGATAAGCCCAATATTACGGAAACAATAACAGAATTAGAAGATGTACCAGAACCAGAACCAGAACCAGAACCCGTATCTACATCGGAACAATTGGGTCTTAAAGTCGTAAAGAGACCGAAAATAAAACCAGAAAAGATATTTGAAGAACCACCACCGAAAAAGAAATCAAGGAAACAGATTAAATATGTAGATGTAAGCAGTAGTGAAGAAGAAGATGTTAATAAAGAAACAGGAGAAGAAAATCCCAATTTTGTATATGAAGAAGAAGAAGAAGATATATCAGAACTGAAATCTGATAATAATCCAGAAATAAAAAATTATGAACCAGATGAAAAAAAAGATATACAAGAAAATGTTATTGTGGAAGAACCAACTGAAATATCAGAAGTGAAATCTAAACCGAAAAAGAAAGGACGGAAACCAATGACCGCAGAACATAAGGAGAAATTGCGTGTATCATTAGCACTTGCTAGAGAAAAGAAGCAGAAAAATATAGCAGAGAAAAAGAAACTTGGATATAAGACAACGAACGATATTAAAAAGGAACGAGAAGAAAAATTAAAGAAAGAAAAAGAAAAGATAAGTATTCAGCAACAACATGAAGCAGAATTAAAAAAATTAAAAGATGAATTGGAAGAAGAGAAGAGAAAAACGCAACTTGTAAAAGAAGATAAACAGAACTTTATTACGAAAGAAGATTTGCAGAAATCACAATTAAATACATTGGCTACATTTGAGATGATGCGAAAGGAGAGAAAGGAAGAGAAAAAGAAACAGAAACAGATTGAAGAGTATAATGAATCTGTGAAAGAAACTATCAAGAAAATAAATACTCCATCATATATGAGAAAGGCTGGTAAATATAAAAACTATTTGGATTTTTAAAATAATATAATATGTATATATATAATAATGGATAAGAAATCTATGAAAGTTCCCCAGATATTAAAAGTCAAGGATATAGATCCAGATAAAAGATTTGAACACATTCACCCCAACTTACCCCAATTACCATGTCTCGCATTATTAATTGGTTCAGTTCGCAGTGGTAAATCTAATCTACTATGTAATTTCTTTATGAATGATGCTATGTATAAAGGTCTATTCGATACAGTTACATTTATAAGCACAACTCTGCACACAGATAATAAAGGTGTCCTTTTATCTAAATATTTTGATTGTTATGACCATTATGATGACCAGATTATTCATGGTATTATGAAAGAACAATCACAATATGATAGAGCCGATAGACCATCATACGCATTAGTTGTTGATGATTGTTTAACCCAAGATTTCTCTAAATCTAATGCTGTATCATTCTTTTCTACAAGATTTAGACATTACATAGATTTCTATTGTATATCTACCCAATCATTCCGTGCGGTTAGTGGTATGATTAGAAATAATGCGAATAGTATATTTATATGTCGTCAGCAGAATAAAGTTGAACTTGATAAAATTGCGGAAGAATATAGTGGTATGGTTGGTGGATATGATAATTTCATGAAATGGTATAAAACAATTCATAAAGATAAATATCAGATTATGTACCTTGATCTTCAATCGAACCCCGCTCGTATCTTACATAACTTTGAGAAAGTTGTATGGGAAGGTGATGATGAAGAACATTTGGACGATTAAATATAATTTTTTATGTAATTTATTTTTTAATGTTATTGATAGTATAAAATGGACTTATATCAACAACCCGATATTCGTGCGAAGGCAATTGCACATCAGAGAGATAATGAAGTAGAAGAATATAATGAACAACTTGAATTAGTTAGACAACAGATTATAACCCAAGCACAACAGAAGAAATTACGAGCATCAACCGAAGCCCAGAGAGATGAAGCGGAGAAATCTGGACTTGGTGCTTTCACATTGAAAGGATCTATAAAAGATATTAAAGATTTTGCGAAAGAAGGAAAGACGAAATCAGTAGCGGAACAACTTACAGAAAGTTTTAAAAATATTAAAAGCGATGGTGGTGTTGCGGGAGCAACTAGTAAAGCAGAAGAATTAATGAGTGAAGAAAAAATTAATCCATTCGGTAGAACAGTTGGAGAATTAGAAGAAGGTGGTATATATAAACCACCCGAAGCAAGTGTTGGGAGACCTGGTGCGATTGGATCTCTATTAGAAAAAGCAGGTGGGAAAGAAGCAGCAGAGAAATTGTTAGAAAAGAAAGGACTTAAATACGCAGCGGAAGTGGGTAGTAAAGCAGCATCACACATGGGGCCGCTAATGAATATTGGTATGGGTATATATGATGGTGTAGAAGCATTACAAGGGGATAATTGGGAAAAGATGAACGACGATGAAAGATTAGAAACTGGATTACAGATTGGTGCGGGTGTATCTGATGCTCTTGGAGTTGTATTTCCACCCTTATTTGTTCTCGGTGCTGGATTGTCGGCTGCGAGTTCTGTAGCGGGTGTTCTTGGAGAAGAAGATAAAGAAGAAGAACAAGTTAAAAAAGGTGGAACAATAGATCAAGAAACCAAGGAAGAACTCGAACCATTGAAAGATATTGAAACCCCAGATTATAAAGCGGTTGAAGTAACATCAAGGGGTGTGGGATAATACTTAAAAAAAAAATCTATGCTATATATAAATAATGGAAATGTCTGATGAAAAGATAAAGAATATGGTTGATAGATATATGAGTAATCTTGAAAAGAAAAAAGAATTATATCATTCTGTACATAAACATGATGAAGAGTTTATGCAGAGAAATCGTGAGAGAGCCAATAAACATTTTCAGATGAATAAGGATAAAAAGAAACAATATTATCAAGATAATATCGAAAGTAAGAAATTAAACAATTTGTATTATTATTACAAGAAGAAGGATAAAATGGATTTATTTAAATCTAAACACCCAGAGAAATATGATAAATTAGTTAAGATGGGAAAGATTAAGAATAATGTTCAATGATTAATTGTTTAAGATCATCAATTGATTCACATGATTCAATTGCTTTATGTTTAATAGCATCGAAAACACTATAATGTTCTGACCATAAATCGTATTTCTCCATATCTTTATCGTCGAATAAATCACGGATTAGTTCATCGGCATCAATTACACTATCGGCAATTTTATGCTTCCAGTGGTCATATAGTAAAGAATGACAACAGAAAAAGTTTTCATTAATACTACTTTTTAATTCAACGGGTTGGGGTTCGGGTTCTGGTTCAGAAACAACTTCTGGTTCAATATGTTCTTCACTCATTTATATCTTTATCACATATTTTATTTTTAATAAAAAATTAAAAGAATAAAATTATGGACTAATTTCTTCATTTGTGGTTGGTGTATCTAATGTTTCATCTTCTGTTATGGGTAGTGATAATTCACTCTCTAATTTTACGCCTTTCATAGTTTCCCGACTATGAATGACGCATTTATCTAATCCGTTACATATAGCTGGTTTAGATACTTTATATTTCTTAAATCTTTTTTTAAAAATCGCAATTACATCATCATCTATCATTGGTGATTGTTCAATTAATCTATCATATTCAGCCCGACATATTGCTAGAAAATCGGAACATTTACTCCTGTGTTTATTTTTATCAAGTGCTAATTCTATAGATATATTCCTTCCAAGTTTAGACCATGATACTCCTGCGTTTCTATGACTTTCCATTAATTCAGCAACTTTTAAGAAGTTTTGTAAAGTTGATAAAATACCAGCGAATATGTTTACACCCCCAACAATTGCAGAAGCCATAGATTTATTTTCTTCATTTATAAAACTATCCATACCGACATTCGCAGCCCCAGTTAAAGTTGATAAAATTATCACTGGTATGGAAAACATATAATATCGTGTTTTATACTTTTTTTCACATCTATTATGTAACCATCTAAAACACGATGCTTTTTCCGACCATTCAGCCAATAAATCTTCTGTTTCATGAGACCAACAATTAAGTTTATTTATATCATCAGTCATTATTATATATGTATGATTTTTTTTTATTTTTATTTTTTAAGAATAATTATATAACATATAATATAAAATGAGTTACTGGTCAAGCGATAATGTTGTTCATATTGGTGAAAAAGATCTTGAAATCCCAGCGGAAAGGGGACTTTCTTATACGGTGGGTGCTACATCGCAGAAAGTAACCTTTAACATTCCCCAGAGCGTTGGTTTTCTTGATGGTAAATCATCATATCTTTCTTGGGAGATGAAGATTCGTTGTGCAGAAACATTAAAAACTCGTCTTCAATTAGACCCCGCAGGTTGTGGTATGTGTGTGCAGAATTATCGCCTGATGAATAATGGTGTAGTTCTGGAAGAAATAAATGATTGTAATCAATTAGTAGCATTAAGACATGATTATGATAGAGACCAATCACTACTTAAATCTCGTGCTTTAATGGAAGGTGGTACAACTCATAGTTTCCATAATGCGGGAACACAGGGAAGCACCCAGACAGATATGGCTAATCTTTCAGAAAATCCTTGGTTCAAGAAACCAGCAGATGCTCAACCTGTTGCTGATTATGATCAAGCAACTGATGGATTAACTGTTAAATGTTGTGTGCCGATGCCTTATAGTGGTATTTTTTCGGGTGGTGCTTTCCCAGTTATGTTACTTGAAAATGGTTTACAATTAGAAATTGATTTAATGCCTGCCCCCCGAATTATTCGTCAGTTAGATTCTGTAGTTCAGATGCGTCGCCGAACTCTCAATCCCCAAGTTCGTGGTAGAGATGCGGCGGGAAATAATTTCCCCGTTGCTGCTGGTGGGACTGCGGCACCTTACACAGAGATATTTTTAAAGAATGTAAATAGTCAGTGGTCAATTGATCGTTGTCCGTTTGTTCGGGGAGAACGCATCGGTCTAGTAGAAACTGATGATGCTGTTGCTAATCATGCTCCTTTAACTAATCAAGCGGGTGCTGAAATTGATATTGTTATTGAAGATATTGAAATGGACGCTGGATATGTGAAACTAACAGTCAATCAGTTCTTCAATAATGGTGATGGTGCTGGTGGTAATCCCACTGGTAGAGACATTGATGACACTTTCTGTGTGGTAAGTTTATCCTGTGCCGACACCGATAATTATAAAGTAGAATATCAAGTTGATAAAATGACTATGGTTGTTCATCAACTTGAATTAGAACGGGAACAAGTTCAGAGTATGTTAAGTGAAGCCCGTGATGGTTCTTCCATTGAGTTTGATATAATGTCTTATACTAATTACAAGAACTCACAATTAGCAACTGAAAGGCAGAGTTCTTTCTTAATCAATGCGAAAAATGAACGTGCTAAATCTTGCATTGTAATTCCAACAGACAGCACGGTATATCGTCCTGGTCAGATGATTTCAAGTCAATCAACTTACACAGTAACATTTGACGTTGTGGATACAACACTTCAATCGGCTCGTCCTGGGATAAGTGGTTGTTGTGATGAACTCTCGGAATACCAATTCCAAGTATCTGGAATCAATGTCCCAAGTCGTCCAGTATCTACTAGAAAAATGGCTACAATGAAATCCATTGATGCTTTTGCAATCTCGGAGACAGAGAAGGGATTACATAATGGCGGTATAGTTCCCCGTTCGTTCTCGAAGTATCTGGAAAACTTCGTAATATGTAGAAGTTTTGGAACAATGAAAGGATCACAAGATTTACGGAACGAAGATTTAACATTACAATTAAGATATTCCGAAGGTGTTGCTCCACAGAAAAATAAATTATTTTCTACATTTGTCGCACATGTTCGTCGTGTAAGAATTAAGAATGGATTTGTAGAAGTAGATATATAAATAAAAAGTTTTTTTTAATATAGATTTTTTTAATGTTTAACATATTATAAAATATGTCAATGAAATCTCGCTACATCTCCGTTCGTCCGAACAATGTTAATTCTGATAGTACCATTAGTTTTAAGGCTGGTTTCCCAGTATTAAGTTTTACCATTCCAGCACAGAATGGTCGTCTTGATCCAAGAAGTGTAAGAATTAATGGTAATCTTGAAGTATTCAAGAACTCACTTGGAGATGCTACATCTCCCGTATATAATGATGACGCAGGAGCGAACCAAGTTAATATGGATAATCGCCTTGGTATTTATGCTGTAATTGATGAACTATTAATTCGTCATGATAAATCTAAACAAGTATGTGAAAGTATTTCCAACTATAACAGATATATGCAGACATACCTTGGAATTACCAGTTCCCAGAATGATCTTATGGGACATATGAACCAAGCAGCACTTATTCAGCCCAATAGTCGTGCTATGTTTGAGAATGTAGTCGCCAATGGTCTGGCTGGTGGTGGAACTACTATTCCGAAATCATTCAGTATATATACTCCTTGTGGTTTCCTTATGGGTATGGAAGGTTACTTGAACCTTATGGAATCAAGTTTTGGTGCTTTGACTATTGAAATCCGATTGTCTCCCGATAGTAATGCTTTATTCGGAACAACGGGAAATCTGGCTAATATTTCGAATGCTTTCTATCAACTTTCTAAACTATCTCTAACTGCACAGGTGTATGATATTGAACCAGAAGAAATGGACGTTCTTCGTAGTCAGACTACGGGAGCATTAAGTTTCAACACGATTTCATCTCTCTACACGACTATCAATACGAATAGTGCTATGTTACAATTTAACACGGGTCTCCGCAATCTCCAATCGGTATTCATGAACTTCTGTCCAGCATCTCATATCAATACACTACAACAGAATGGTCTGGCTACAACTTATCCATCACAGAGTAATGCTGATTTAGATTTATGTGTTCTTAAAACTGTACAATTCCTTAAAGGTGGTTCGAATTATCCCGCACAATTTACATTCAATTCTAACTCACAGATTGCTGGTAATTCCACCACGGCAGCGGGAATATTCACCGTTGGTGATCCACAATTAGCCAAGATGCTTGTAGATGCAGTTATTCCAGAAAGACAACTTAACAGAACTTCCATTACTCCAATTAATTATGGTCGGAATTATGATATGGTTACGGGTGGGGGAACAGTTGGTTCTTATAAGCGTGTCCCAGATGGTGGTGCTTTATTTGGTCTTGGTATTCGTATGTCGCAATTCAATAAAGGTGAAGATTTCTCGTCCGAGCAGTTTGGTTGTGCGATTGAAAGTGATTTATCTACAGACAATCCGATTGCTGTGTTCTTGTACTTCAAGGCGAAGGCTGAACTAGTATGGAATGAAAGCGGTGTAAATCTGATTCAGTAAATATATAGATTACATGTAATCAATATAAATTAAAAAAAGTATGGGTAAAAAAGTTATGGGTAATTTATTTTTTCGGTGTGAATATTTTTAAACATTCAGTTCTTAAATCTTCACCTTCTTTAATTTTCTTTTCAGTTAAAGTTCCACCAGTATTATTATTTATTTCATTCATATATAATTGTAACCATTCATCATATTCATTAATATTATAAAATGTTTTCATTCTAACTTTCCATAAAACATCATCAACTTTATTACAATTATGTCGGATTGAATATAATGGATTTTTAATTCTGTAATGAATAATCGCTTTCTTAATCTTATCATATTCGGGATCTAATTTTTTATTTACATTATTATCCCATAATTCATCTAATTCTTCCATCTGTTCTTCATTAATGAAATCTGAACATTCATCTAACATATTATCAACAATTTCTTTATCGTTAAAAATTAATTCTTTTTTAGATTTATCAAGTGAATTAAATGTTTTATGTTTACTAGTATTATCTTTAATCCATTGTGGTATTTTCTTAATAGTTGATTGAGATTGTTTTTTAACCCAATCTTTTAATTCTTTATAAGTCGATGGTATTTCTGGCTCACGGACTTCTTGAACATCTTTATTTTCTCCACCATTTCTTCGTGATGCGAATAGTAAAAGATTATACATGGTTAAATCAGAACCTTTCATTTCAGAAGGGTCTTTTTGTAATCGTTGTTTCCACCGAGATTTCTGCACGGCATTATTGGGGTAAAAGTCATCAAGGAATTGGTTGAGAGTTTCTTGAAGGTTATTCATTTTATTCTATACTAATACATAGATTTTATTTTTTAAGTATTAATATCAGTTCTGAAATAATAATCAGATTAATAAAAAAAATAATTCTCTGTTATAGAAAAATAAAATATGAAACAGAATGTTAAAAAAACATGAAACATAAAAATATCAGTTCTGATATTTATTCTTAATGATGATACAATTATCGGGAGAAACTTGATTCATCTTATGAAGGGCGAAAAAACATGAGCAATACATGAGAAGATCAGAAGCCTTTATTTTATAACAATTGACTTTCATATTATATATTTTATCCATGAAAATCTTATAAGTTGAGATTTGTTTATCGATACTTATATTATTCTTGAAACCATTGATAATTAATTTATGGCTCATATCTTGATATATTTTCTGCACATCGTCGGTGAATAATTTATTCTTGAAAATCCTTTCATCATTGTGATAAAGGTACATTGTATATGATTTCATTTTTAACTATATATATAGATTTTATTTTTAAGTAGTTATGAATTATAGAAAAATTAAGAAAA
>Ga0181391_1000090_pt1 | contig 25738 bp, 38 predicted proteins | sample 14SPOviralmetaG_FD_130080 | JGI IMG/M metagenome (GOLD analysis project Ga0181391, IMG submission 130080) | Marine viral communities from the oligotrophic San Pedro Time Series (SPOT) site, San Pedro Channel, CA, USA - 14 SPOT_SRF_2010-08-11 | ecosystem: Environmental > Aquatic > Marine > Strait...
AGCAGAGCAAATTAACTTAAATACTACTAGAAATGATTTCGTAAAATATATTAACGAATACGATAGAAGAAGAGGAAAATCATTTAAAAAAGTTTTTCCAGAATTGGAAGAATTTTATGAAAGTTGTTTATGAGACATATAATATTTTGGGCACTAGTAATAGGAGTATCAGTTTACTTAGGAATATACGTATGGTAAGAATATTAGGAATATTATTATTGTTAGTATCACTTACTGGTTGCGGTATTGTTGAATCAGCATTTCTTGGTTCAAGTACAACAGCCGCGGCAGGTAGTAGTTACTCAACATATAAAACTGTTACTATGGTAAAGACTGGTGTTGATACTGGACTAGCACTACAAGGACAAAAAACTACAACGGATATGTTTATATCAAGTGTTACTGGAAAAGACTGTGATATAGTAAGAAAAATAAAAAATAAGGATTTAAAATTAATTTGTTTAGAAATGAAAACTCACCCTATGGAGAGAAAATAATGTATAAGCCTTTACCCGACGGACTAACAGTCAAAGAATCAAAATATCACGGATTAGGATTGTTTGCCACACGAGATTTTGATAAAGAAGTTGTACTTGGTATTGTGCATATTGACAATAAAAACTTTCCACACGGTGCAATAAGAACTGCCTTGGGTGCATTTTATAATCATTCAGAAACACCAAATTGTATGAACTTAAAAGGATTTTGGCATCAGTTGCCTGTACGTTATTTGTGTACAATAAAAAAAATAAAAGCCGGAGAAGAACTAACAGCCAAGTATACAATGTATGCTGATTTTAACAAGGATGGAAATTAATATGGACATAAACTTTAAAAAAACAATAGAAGAAAAAGCAAGTTGTGAAATACATTTCATACATAAAAAAGATGAAGAATTTATATTTTCTGAATCAGCTAAAAAAGTAGATGAGCTAACAGAAGGTGCAATAACTAACACAGTTGGAAATAATATTTTCAAAGGCACGTTTGGAAAACATTTCTTTGTTACTACAAACAAACTTCAAAGTAGCGAAGCATTGATTGTTTGCTTAGGTGATAAGGACAAGCTCAATGAAAACAAACGCAAGGACCTAGGTGGAAAAATCTATAGTATTTTACAGGATAGAGGAACTACAGGATTGGTATCAATTTATGCTGACGGTATGGGTGTTGATTTAGCTTTTGGAACATTGTTAAGGACATATAATTTTAACAAATATTACACAGGAAAAAAGATTCCTGAGTATACAGATTTTGATTTAGTAATACAAGATGACACAGACTTTGCTCCAGAACTATTCCAAAATAAGATTGCAATGGCACAAAGTATTTGGTTTACTAAAGATTTAATTTCAGAACCATCTAATGTTTTATATCCGCAAGAGTATGCTGATAGAATTAAACAACTAGAAACAGACGGATTGAAAGTCACTGTGTATGGAGAAAAAGAATTAAAAGAAATGGGTGCTGGTGCAATATTGGCAGTAGGTCAAGGTAGTGCTAGAGAATCTAAAATGGTTGTAATGGAATGGAATGGTGCAGGTGATGATTCACAACCAATTGCTTTAGTTGGTAAGGGTGTTACATTTGATACAGGTGGATACTCAATTAAACCATCAAAGGGTTTAAAAGATATGAAATATGATATGGGTGGATCAGCAGTAGTAGTTGGTACAATGATGTCATTAGCATTAACAAAATCTAAAAAGAATGTTGTTGGTGTTGTAGGACTTGTAGAAAATATGGTATCAAGTAATGCATACAAGCCAGGAGATGTTATTACATCATTAAGTGGACAAACAATAGAAGTTGATAATACTGATGCTGAAGGCAGAATAGTACTAGCGGACTGTTTATGGTACACACAAGACAAATACAAACCATCTGCAATGGTTAATTTAGCAACACTAACTGGTGCCATTTCAGTCGCACTAGGAGATAAGATTGCTGGGCTATTCTCTAACAACACAGATTTAAGTAATGAATTATTGAAAGCAGGAGAAACAACAGGAGAAGATTTATGGCGTATGCCTTGCGATCCAATTGGTGAACGTTATGATGAATATGTTGATTCTACTATTGCTGATATGCACAATGTAGGTAAAGGTTATGAAGCAAGTTCAACAACAGCGGCACAATTTTTACAGAGATTTGTAAATGACACACCTTGGGCACATCTAGATATAGCCGGTGTTACTTGGAGTGACAAAGGTTCTATGACAGCATCAGGTGGTGCTACAGGTTGGGGTGTACAGTTATTAACTGAATGGATACACAATGAAAAGTTATAAAGTAGAAATCAAAGCAGGTGACTATATTGAAGTTGGTCGTTTTCGTAATGTCGTTGCTAGAGTAAAGTCAATCGAGTTAGATGAACACAATCAGCCAGTTGTTGTTACTAATAAAGGTTCAAGAAAATTATTTAATTGTAGATTTAGTAAACTAGAAAAGAAAGCAAAAGATTCATTAACAAAAAAATACAAACCTAAAGCTACAGCAAAGAAACATCACGTAATACTAAAGACATAAATGAAATACTTGTTTTTATTTTTACTAATATTATTAACCGCATCTTGTGGGTGGAAAACTCGTGTTAGTTGTCAAGTAGATGACAAAGCAGAAACACTAAAAGAAATAGGCGATAAGTGTTGGGAACAACCAGAATTTGGAGTAAAGAAAGAATTTTAAATGCTAGATAAAAAACCAAATGAATCGTATCAGGAATGGAGAGATAGAGTTATTGATAAAATATCTCCTAGCTTCTGTGGTGCGAAATGGTACAATGCTACCATCTGGTTAAACTCAGGATCAACTGCAAGTTGTCATCACCCACCAGCACATAAAATTCCTTTAGAAGAAGTTATCAAGAACTATAAAGCAATTCACAATACCGAATACAAAAAAATGGTACGTAAACAAATGCTCGAAGGAGAACGTCCTAAAGAGTGTGACTACTGTTGGAAGGTGGAAGACTTAGGCAAAGATTATGTTTCAGATAGAACATACAAGAGTGTAATTTACAAAGAAGAAGATCTTAAACTTGCTGAAGCATTATACAATTGGCAAGAAGATGTTCCGTTAAAAACATTAGAGATTGCCTTTGATGCCAACTGTAATTTTGGTTGTAGTTATTGTAATGCAAGTTTTTCTACTCAATGGCAAGCCGATATAAAGAAAAATGGATCATATCAAAATTTAGTCAGTGATGGTGCAAGAGCATTCCAGCAAGATGGTTCTTGGGCAATGAAGTATGGTAAAAAGAATGAAGGCAATCCATACATTGAAGCTTTCTTTAAGTGGTGGGATGAAGAATTAAAAGATACATTAGAAGAACTAAGAGTAACAGGCGGCGAAGCAACTATGTCGCAAGACTTTTGGAGACTTATTGATTGGTGGAATAATAATCCTGACTGTAATGTAAGATTTAGTGTTAACACAAACCTAGGAGCTAAACCGGAGCTAATGCAAAGATTAGTTGATGCTACACATAACTTTAAGCAGTTTGATTTATATACTAGCAATGAAGCATATGGTGTACAGGCAGAATACATTAGAGATGGTATGGTATGGGATACTTGGTTAGCTAACATACATAAGTTTTTACAAGAAGGAAATGTACGTGAGTTTCATATGATGATGACTATAAATGCATTATGCTTGTTTAGTATTACAGAGTTTATGGACGAAATGGTTAACTTAAAAGAACAATATGGAAAACATTTCCCTACAATGAGTTTTAACATATTACGTTTTCCAAGTTTCCAAAGTATAGTCACATTACCAACACATATTAGAAATGAACGTGCAGATGCATTGGAAAAATGGATTGCAGATAATAAAGACAATCCGTTAGTACACGATATGGAAATTGATGGTATTAACAGATTGATTGAGTACACACGAGTCATCGAAGAAGGACACGCAAATACATCTAGTGAAGTAACTAGGCACAGAGACTTTAAAACGTTTTATACTCAATACGATAATAGAAGAGGAAAAAATTTTATAGAAACATTTAAGCACAAAGAACTACAAAAATGGTTTGTTAGTATTCCAGAAACACAATCTAAGCCAGTTGGCCTATTTGATGGAGATGCTACAAAAGGATCGTTACACAAACAAGAACTAGAACAAAGAGCTAAAAAAGAAGGCTGGGTAATTAAACCACAAGGTGCTAATCCCGGAAGTCAAGAATATGTCGACACTAAAGATAATCAGTAAATTGAATCAACAAAAAGCAGACTATAACAATATGAAAGTTTGGTCTGGATTTTTCTTTGATAAAAAATTTAAACTTCCTGTATCAACTATAACAACGCAACAAGTAGACTTAACAGAAAGAAAACAAATATTTTTAGACTACAGAATGTTTTTAGATTATGACATCGATTTATTATCAATCGGCGAAGCACTACAAACATTATATCCTTTACAACAAATTAATGTTATACCACAAATTGCGTATGCTGAATGCAAAGAAGGTTGGGACCTTGGTCCACATATACACGATAACGAAGTTGCTTTACATATGACAGTTTTTTTAAATGAAAAAGAGAACGAAGGATTATATGTTCATAACACAGAAGAAAACTTTTATAATGATGCTGTTTATGTTAAAAATATATATGATAATTGTTGCGTATTTCCATTCACTGGAAAAGAATGGCACGGGCTAAAAGGTGATAAAATTAATGGAATTAGAAAACTACTTTATATAGATTGGATGAAAAACAATGACAAAGTTTAGTAAGAAAATAAAAATATATTTGTTTAAGAATACACAAATGGTTGATGTATCAATAATGGTTACAGAAGATATTGTTAATGGATATAAACTAGTTGTAGAAGATTTTGAAAACATATTAGACCATTGGCGAGCAGGAGTAGGCATTAACAGAGATGGCACTCACTGGTATGTTCAGTACAAAAAACGTGGACCTAGGCCAGAGCGTGAGCCTACACCATACGTAAGAATTAGTATAACAATAAACGGTATGACTTTCCATCACAGGATATCTGAACAAGAAATGATTGAGTTAGAAAAAGAATACCATAATCAAAAAACGAACAGGATGTATTGGGATGAGTAAAATTTTAATGACTGGTAATCCAACATATGGACTTGCTGAAAAGTTTAATATTGTTTCTCCTACAACAGATTTTGCAAGTAGAGACAATGGTTACGAGTTATGTGAAAAGAAAGGTCGTGTTAAACTTGCAGAAGAAAGTTTGAAGTATGATGTGTTTATAAACTCATCAGCATTGTATCAGTTTAACCAAAGTTTAGTTTTAGAAACTGTTTGGAAAAAATGGAAAGAACAAAACAAAAAAGGACATATTATTAATATTGGTTCTACTGTTGACCGTTCTACCAAAGGTGCAGAATGGATTTATCCTCAAGAAAAGAAAGCACTTAAAAGTATGAGTCACCAATTTGCTATGTTAGGCATTTGGGGACAGAGTGGAATACGTGTTAGCTATATTTCTTTTGGTTCTTTAGAAACTAAAAAAGTAAGTGAGAAACACCCTGATAGAAAACTAATGAATGTTGTACAAGCGGCAGAGTATATTCAGTGGGTCATTGACGCACCTATTAATATTAACATAAACGAATTACATATGGATCCAATACAATAATGAAACACAAAAGGCCAACTGATTTTGGAGATAGATGTGCGTTGTTCTTTACAATGCGTTTAAGATGGATTGCGGATACATTCTTTGCAAAACGTTACGGACACAGAGCAGTTGTATTGGAAACCGTTGCAGGCGTACCAGGTATGGTAGCAGGTATGTGGAGTCATTTAAGAAGTCTAAGAAAAATGAAACCCGATGACAGAGGTTGGATAAGAACCTTGTTAGAAGAAGCAGAAAATGAACGTATGCATCTTATGATATTCATAGAGATTGCAAAACCTAATTGGTTCGAACGTTGGATGATCATTACTGCACAGTTTTTGTTTTGGCACTTCTATATGTTCTTATACATTTTCTTTCCAAAAGTTGCACACAGAATGGTTGGTTATTTTGAAGAACAGGCGGTGATAAGTTATACATCTTACTTAAAAGCAATCGAATTAGGAAAGATAGAAAACATTGATGCTCCAGAAATTGCAAAAAGTTATTATGGTTTAAACGCAAATGCAAAATTAAAAGATGTGGTAGTTGCGGTACGTGAAGATGAAAGAGGACACGCACAAGAAAATCATAGAATGGCTGATGTTATAAAGGAAGGCAAGTAAATGTGGAACTTTAAAAAAATAATTGTTGCCGGATGTTCATTTACATATAATAATGAAATGACCTGGGCTGGTAAACTTGCTGAACACACTGACATTGTCAACGTTGGATCTTGTGCGGCAGGCAATGATTATATTGCAAGGTCAGTAATTAACGAAGCCGAGGGGCATAGTAATCCAGTAATAATTTGTCAGTGGTCTGGTATACATAGAAAAAGTTATTACATTGATAGTTCTCATCCTTTACATCAAGAATTTAAAAAAGCTGAGTGGCCTGACTGGGCAGGAGACTACACTGACATTAATTCAGATGCAGTAAAAAAGCCCGACTTTTGGATTAAAACAGGTGGTAACAATATTGCACACCAAGGATCTTCTGATCTTATACACGAACAATTTGTTAAACCTTATGCAAAATATTTCTATTCAGACGAACAAGCCCTTGTAGAATCTCTTGAAAATATATTGAAAGTACAGTATTATTGTAAAAGTAAAGGACTAAAAAATATTATGCTTTGGTGGAAACCTGAACTTGAGAATTACAAACTAGGAAGATTTAGTGGACCGTTGGCTTCACAGATCACAAATGAACACACGGTATGGTTACCTAGTATTGGTGAGTGGTGTGTTGAAAACACAGACCTCACACAACAACAATTGAACCAAGGCTTTCATCCTACTAAAGCACAACACGATCAATATGCAGAAAAGGTAGTAATCCCAAATGTTAGTTAAACCAGTATACGTAGGACACTACGAAAAAATGGAAACCATATCTCGTTTCGTAAGAGATGTAGAATATGTTACTGAGATGCCAGCACTAGGTGGTGATACAAAATTTTGGTTTGAGGTTGCTATGGTAGGAAGTGACATAGAAAACTTTTGGCAGTTTCCAAAAATGCAAGAGATGTTACCCTACTTAAAATTAAAACAGGCACGATTGGCTATTTGCTATATGAGAGAATTTCCGTTTACTGAAAATGAATGGGTGCAGATGCAAAGTAAAATAGGAGAGCAGGCCGCTAACGAACACGGAATAGATCCTGGACAAATATTTTACTTCTATGGCAACGATCCTTCACATTTAGAAAGCTTACATAAAAGAAGAGTCAACGTAATTGAAGTTCCTTATTTTGAAATAGACTTTGTGCATAGATATCTAAACAAAGAAATTCAAATATGCACTCCACAGGAAGCGGCATATAAAAATCCACAAAGACAGTATTTGGATATGAACGGCAAGCCTCACAAGTATATGAGGTTAAGACACGTTGTACATTTATGGAATAAAAGATTAGTTGATAAAGGTATAATCAATTTATTAAGAGGATCTGGTGATCACGAAAATTGGAACAAGGACAAATATTACGAGTTAGTTAGTGATATCATTAATGAAAAAGATTGGGAGAAGTTTTGGAAGTGGTGGCCTAACTCACACGATTCAGCTGAGAACATTGATGAAAAAGTTTTCTTTGGTAAACATCATCCTGGATACCCATACGATAAAAAACTGTTTGAAGATACATTTATGAGTTTAGTTAGTGAAACACACAGCGGACATTGTAATCCCTATCCACACAAAGGCAATGGCACTTGTAATCCACAATTCTTTTTAAGTGAAAAGCTTGTCAAAGCAATTGGTAACTGCCATCCATTTATTGTATTGTCGACACCAAACTATTTAGAACAATTAAAAACGTATGGATATAAAACTTTTGATCCACACATTGATGAAAGTTATGACAAAGAACTTGATCCAGAATTAAGAATGGTAAAAGCTTTAGATCAAATTGAAAAAATTTGTAAAGATGGATTACCTGTTAACACACTCGAAATAGCAATTGAAAATCAATACAATTTGATTAATAGATATTTTAAATTTACTGACGCATTAACACAGATAATAGAGGCAGAATGACAACACTACTAACAGGCGGAGATTCTTTTACAGCACATATTATGGAAGATAATATTGCTTGGCCACATCACATCAATAAAGCAAGAGATCCTTGGAAAGAGTGTAAGGTGATTAATGTTTCAGAAATGGCCAGTGATAATGTATTGATAGCAAGAAATGTTGTAAAGGGTTTACAGAAACACCAAGAAGATATTACACACGTTGCTATCGGTTGGAGTGATCCGAATAGATTTAGTTTATACGTTAATCAAGAACATCCATTATATATGGATATATACGAGACAATGAAAGACCAACCTGGATTTACAAATCAAATATTAACAGGTAAATGGCATTGTTCTACCAAAGGTAGCTTTATCAAGCCAGGTGGTGGATATGATGTTTGGAAAACCAACAGTGATATAGTCAATAAGTTGGTTAAAGAATACATTAAAAACTACCATACTAGAGAAGAACAGATGATGCGTACAATGGAAAGTATCCTGTTTGTCCAACAATATTGTAAGTCCAACGACATCGAACTACTCAACTTTAAAGCCTGGGATACTGATCTATTTCGTACAGAGTATCCAATGACAAAACACCTAGAAAAGCTGATTGACAAAGACACTTGGTGGTTTTATAATAAGAAAGCTGGAATGAAAGAATGGTGTATTGACAAAGGAATGAGTGATATGCCAGGAGGCCATCCGGCAACAGAAGCACAATATCTATTTGCGTTAACTGTTATAGAACCTTGGTTATTTGAATTAGAAGATTAGAACAGGAACAAATTATGTTAAGAGAAATTCAAGATGATGAATTACAGTTGTTAGATGACGATCCAGTACGCCCCACGATATCTATTGATGAAAAACTAGATGGTGGTAAGGTGCTTGTACTTGAATCCGATGGAATGCCTGATGCTGTGATTTGTATAAAATTTACCAATTACGTGCCTATTACAGAAAATGAATTACTAGCATATTCTAAAAAAATAATTGAAGAGAATTTAGAAAGTTCTATAGCTATATTTTATACGTTATGGAGTTATAAAAAAGGATCAGGAAGAGCGATTGTTTTTGAAGCCAGAGATTGGATAAAAGAAAATATGCCAGAAATAAAAAGATTCGTAACACTATCGCCATTAACAGAAGTGGCTAGAAGATTTCATACTAGAAATGGAGCAACAGAGTTACAAGTCAACAGTGAGACTCAAAACTTTGAATACAAGTAATGTCATTCATAATTGATAACCCGTACTACAAAGCGACACCAAGTCAAAATATGCCACAGCTATTTTGTGATAATCCATTACCTAACCTAGATGAATTCATAACAAGTAAGGAAACAAAGTTAATTATATTTGAGCCTTGGGAAGCTGATGTACCTGGTCCAGTAATGAAATCAGGCCAAACAGTTATTGACAACATAACCGAACAGTTAAAAGACATTGATCCAAACGATATCACATTCATCACACCAAATTTGGACTGTAATACTGTTCCGTTTGCTAGTAAAGTTTTACACTATCCTTATCATTTCTTGGACGTACAACAAAAACAAGACAAGTTAACTGGTATGACATTTATGAGACAAAAACATTTTTGTTCTTTTAACGGTGCTATCAAACATAAAAGAATCAAGTTTATTAAATTTTGTGAAGAACACAACTTGATAGAGAACAACTATGTAAGTTTAGTAGGTACATACGACCACGGATATCAAACAGAAGAACAAGTCAATCTATACACACTAGATAAAACAGTTGATCAAGTAAAGGCTGATGATAAAAGTGTTCCGTTAAACATTATGCAAGATAGTTTTTTAAATGTTATAAACGAAACACACGAAGATGATCACGTATTCTTTACTGAAAAAACGTGGAAGCCAATACTAAACTTTCAAGTATTTTTATATTATGGAGTAAGTAATCCTGCTAGGTATTATGAAGAATTACAAAAAATAGGATTCCAATTATACACTGAGTTATTTGATTATAACAATGATCCATTGGATGAACTATTAAAGTTTACAAAATTAAGTATACAAGAAGTACAACAAAAAATATCTCCTTCAAAATTAATGAATAATAGAAAGTTAGCTGAATCAATTGAGTGCGTAAAGATTCGAAACAAGTTATTGTATGATTAAAGTTTACAAACATCCAAAATATTTTTATGAACTAGAATCTGTAACAAGATTTATAGATGTAGAATATGTTGATAGTATTAGTAAAGCTGACTTTATTGCAATTGCTAGTTCTCATAACGAGCCTGTGTTTGAAGATAGTAAGGGTAGCACTATTCCAATTTTGTATTCTTATATAAGGGAACATCCATACGAACACGATGAATATTTAAAAACACAGTTTGATAGTCTAAGTCCTGCACAGGATATTATAATCTTTTCTTTAAGTTCTTTTGAGAAGTTTGCTCCTGGCAGAAAAAATGTAATTATAGATCAGTTTGAACTAGATGCTTATCATAGATTATTTGTTAATAAAGAATGTAAAACTATAGACAATCACATAGAATCTGGTTTAAGGTATTTGTTTCTTGGAGGAAAAGCAAACAAAAATAACAGGAAACCATTATATGATTTATTAGTGAATGCTAAAATAGAAAGTGAAGGATCTTGCTCTTTGTTTGGAGTCACAGAAACATTAGATAATATACAAGTTGAAAACAATCATTATCTTGGATATCCATATGATGACACATTATATCGTATTACTAATTTTAGTTTGATAGCTGAAACACATTTTGATGGTAACCAAGAGTTCCACCCAACTGAAAAGACATACAGGGCTATAGCCAATAAACACCCTTTTATTGTGGCTTCAACGCCTTTCTTTTTAGTTAATTTAAAGCACAAAGGATACCGTACATTTTCCAATATTATAGATGAAAATTACGACTTTGAGAAAGTGCATAGCAAGAGACTGTTTCAGGTTGTTATGGCGCTTAAAACTGCTCTAAGAGGGGATTACACCCCATTTAAAAGCATAGCTGACTATAACGTACAAGTGCTTAAAAACAATGCTGTGAACACATTATACATCATTAATAATAGCTTAAATAATACGAAAGAATAGAAACAAATCCAATGCAAATAAAAGTAGTTACATCAGGTTGTAGTTTTACACACGCACCAGACAGTTGGGCAAATTGGCTCGAGCAACGATATGAATTATTCAACGTTGCTGAAGGTGGTGGTGGAAACGAAATGAACATTAGAAATCTAATGAAAGCAATTTCTAATTACAAACCCCATATGGCTATAATGCAGATATCAGGAATAGATAGATTTGAAGTTGTTGCAAAAGGTAAGCTAGAACACAAAAGCGATCACGTTATATCAAAAGAAAACTATACTTGGTTGAAGAGCACAGGTAACCTAGACTGGGTTGATGATGCTGATTCTAAAATATCAAAACCAATAAAATCATATATGAAATATAATTTTCATAATGTTACACAGGCTCTAAGAACACTTTGCTCTATTGTTGCTTTACAAAATTACTGCAAGGTAAACAACGTTAGATTGAAATTGTTTTGTTGGCAAGAAACATTTACTGACGAATACCACGCAGGTGTAATCAAAGGAAGAGAAGAACTAGAATTTTGGTACAACCAAGTTGACTGGGATCAGTTTTGGTTTCACGATAAAGATGGTGGACTAGCGGAATGGGGTATTGCAAATGGCTTTACGGGTAATTTGTTAGAAGATCATCTAAACAAAGAACCACAAGGCTGGGCTATGATCAATGATAGAAAAACTATGATAGGTCACCCATCAACTGAATGCCACAAGGCATTTGCTGATAAAGTCGTAGAGCATTGGATACAAGATGACAAAAATTAATTTATTATACCAAACGTGGATCGATGGTAGGGCTTTGCCTAACTGTATTCCATTCTGGAAAAGAAACAAAGAACATCATAATAACTGGGGTAATGTAAAATATGAATATCTAGAAGAGATATTAGATTACTGCAATATAGAGTATACAAAAAATAAGCCAGATGCTTTAGCAACAAGCGGGGAAACATTTTGGTTTCATATACAACCAGAGTGGATTGATTTAAGTTTCTTTTATGAGAATGTATTTCATTTCATCGATGAAGATATGTTAAATCAAATAAAATGCAATGATCAAATTAAAATACTAATATGGTTTCCTACAGAAGGTTTCAATTTAGATATGCCAAGGTTTATGGATGACCTATTATGGACTCTCGGGGACAAGGGCATACCAGATGATAAGATTCATCTTGTGTTTGGTGACTTGCGTATGGAAGAAAACTTTAAAACATATCTTAAAAAACGTAGACTGCAATCAGCAATTAAAACATTTGGTATGAATATATTTGAATTAAATTATCGGTTAGAAACTGATCGTATGTATTTTTCACGTGATAGAATGCGTGAAATAAAAGTAGCAGACGAACTGGTACATCCAGATACTGTTGACAAAGATAAGATAAGAACAATGAAATATGTTTGCCGTAATGCAAATCCTAGACCACACAGAATATGGATTATGAGTCAACTGTACAAAAGAAACTATCTAAAAGATGGCTATACTAGTTTTTTAAATCGTTACTTTGTGCCTAGTGTAGACAGCTTTAGTTTAAAAGATGCAGAGCAGTTTACCAAAGGCAATCCAAAAGAAGCAGTTGATGATATGCAAAAATTCTTAACAGAGAGCACACCAATTATATTAGACAATACAGCTGACGACATAGGTGAACAACTGAATCAAAGAAGAATGAAAGTTGAACATTATGCTAACAGTTATTTCTCAATCATTAACGAAACTGTTTGTGAATCAGCACCAAGTGACCCATTGTTTATAACTGAAAAAGTTTATCAACCAATATTACAACTGCACCCATTTATTGTAGTTGGATCACGTGGCACACTGGCACACTTACAAGACTGTGGTTACAAAACATTTGAACCAATGTTTGATAGCAAATATGATTGGATGGAAAATTCAGCAGAAAGAATTGATAGTGCTTGGAGACAAATTAATTTAATGTGTGGTATGAACAATAAAGATTTACATCGTATGTACTTTGAAATATACGATAAACTTTTATATAACAGAGAGCTGTTTTTAAAACTTAACAAGGAAAAATATTTAGAAGGATTCGTAGAATGGCTAACAAAATAATTGCTTCAGGAACTGTAGACTTATTATTAGGATCTGATCATAGAGGATTAAAACTAAAAGAACATATTACTGATTGGATAATGCAAGACGTAAGTCCAATTGACTTTGCTGTAATGTATGACGTAGGAACATATAATGATAAAAGATGTGACTACCCAGATATAGTAAAAAACTTTGCCAAACAATTTGATATATACTCTGTTGGTATCTTGGTTTGTGGATCTGGATTTGGCGTTTCAATCGCGGCAAATAGATTCGATGGGATCAGAGCTGTAGTGTGTAGAACGGTACAAGAAGCCATAATGGCCAGGAAACATAATAACGCAAACGTTCTATGTTTAGGATCAGACTACACTATGCAACTTCCAGCATTTGATATTATTAAGGCATTTGTAAAAACAGACTTTGAAAAGGGACGTCACCAAAAAAGAGTAAATATGTTAAAGAGATTAAACAGATGAATAAAGAACTTTACATAGTTGATTTAGATAGCACACACGATATTAATGGAGAGCTTAATGCTTTAAATTACTGGATTCGTAACAATCAAGATAAAAAAGATACGCATCATATTGTAATTAAAAGAGTGTACGAAGGTGAAATACATTTTTTAAATAAAGAAAATTTTTTACCATATGTACGTGAAGCTTTAGTGGGCTGGCCAGAAGAGTGTGCTAGTTTATTAATGGCTGATGTTAACTTAAAAGAAAACGTAACAACTTGGTTCGCAGGAACAGATAATAAGATTTTTTCAGCTAATTTAGTTTCAACACCTTTTGAATTACTTAGAAGAACCGTTGATATTAAAAACAATAAATCTATCGTCCAACCTAAAATGTACGAAATGAAAAATAGAAGATTCGTTTGTTTAAATGGAGCGGCAAAAACACATAGAGCAAAATTAGTCACTGATTTATTTAATAATGGATTAGATGGATTTGGTGATATATCTTGGATTAATAGATATGGCAATAATGTACCTGACCATCATTTTACTAATCCAAAATTCCAAGGACAAGAACTTAAATTAGATTTTTCAGCCAAGGAAATAGATGAAGGACAGAATCAAGAAATACTACCAATGAATTATCATTACTCAGGATTTGAGATAGTTAATGAAAGCATTGTAAGTGATACTAGTTTGTTTATAACAGAAAAAACTTGGAAGCCAATTTTGTATAATAAGATTTTTATCGTTCACGGCAGTAAGGACACAATGAAGTTTTTAATTGATAATGACTTTCAACCTTACACAGAAGTATACGACCACGAAGCATTTGATCATTTGCCATATAACGAAAGATATAGTGCTATGTGGAATGAGATAGAAAAACTTATGCAACACACACCTGAAGATTGGACTGAGATATATCAACAAGATGATATAAGAGCAAAATTAAATCACAATAAAACTGTGTTTGAAAATATGTTAATTCCAAGTTGGCGGGACGAGTGTGATGTTGGATAAAGATAAATTACTTAAATCAAAAACATTTTGTATGATACCTTGGACACATCTACATACGTGGCCTGATGGCAGAGTACTAACTTGCTGTATGAGTGATATGAATGACTCTATGGGTAATTTAAAAGATATGAGCCTCGAGCAGGCTTGGAATTCAAAACAACAAAAACAATTACGGAAAGATTTGCTAGATGGAAAAGCTAGTAAGATTTGTAAACGTTGTTATGAGCAAGAAAGACACGACATCAATACAACTAGAACTTGGGCTAATGAAAAGTTAAATCATCATTGGGATACCGTTGAGTCAACTAAACAAGATGGTACTGTTGATAAAGTTAACTTACCTTATATTGATTTTAGATTTAGTAACTTATGTAACTTTAAATGTAGAACTTGCGGTCCAGATCTAAGTTCAAGCTGGTACGAAGACCACAATAAAATGTGGGGTGGCGGTGCAGATACTAAAATTATCAGACCATACAAAGATGAAAAAAGATTTTGGGAAGTTGTTGAACCTCATATAGATGGATTAGAAGAAGTTTACTTTGCAGGTGGTGAACCACTTATTATGGAAGAACATTATAGAATACTTCAAAGGCTTGTTGAAAAGAAAATGTTTCACGTGAGATTAAAATACAACACTAACTTCAGTCAAGTAATATTCAAAGGGGTTGACGTGTTTAAAGAATGGGACAAGTTTGAGTATGTAGAAATTGGTGCTAGTTTAGATGCAACACATAAGCGAGGAGAATATTTACGTGCAGGACAAAGCTGGGATCAAGTTGAAGAGAATAGAAAGAACGTATTTGAAAAATGTCCTAGGGCATTCTTTTTTGTTGCGACCTGCGTAGATGTTTTTAATAGTTTCCACGTATCTGATTTCCATATGGACTGGATTAAAAGAGGCTGGGTTGGTCCACATAGTTTGTTGAATCCTTTGCAGACTCCTGAGTACTTGAGAGTACAAATACTTCCTAAGGAGATGAAAGAACAACTTGCAGAGAAATGGACTAAAGCTCAACAATGGATGAATGAGAATACTAATGCTGATCACAAAAGGTATGAGTCAATGATTAGCTATTTGTATGAAGCAGATGGAACAGATAAGATAGAAGAGTGGTTGAGAATTACAAATAAACTTGATAACTTGAGAAAAGAGAACTGGCGTGATATATTTCCAGAATTATTAGATCTAGAGAAATATCAGCTAATGTTAGAAAAAAAGAAGCTTATATCTTAACGTACAGTGGGGTCAAAGCAACCCCGTGGGGTGTTAGTACCCTCGTAATTTTAGGTGATAAGTACCAATAAAGGATTTTATGGGTAGAAAAATAAAAATTAAAATAACTGACGATAAAGAGTTCACAGAAGAAAAAGAAGGCTTGGGTTTTAAAAAAATATTTAAATCCGTGGCAGGTGGTGCTCCAAAAGGCACACAATTTCTAAGAGTAGAATATACAAATAGAAAAGGTAGTGAAGTTAATCGTTGGGTTAAGATGCCGAAGCAATCATAAGTTATAAAAGCTGAGGTATTAATAGTTCAGCCAATAGCTTGTTGCCTTTATCATCAAAATGGTATCCTGCATCAATGGCATACCTATCAAAATCAATATTGTCTTGTACAATTATCTTGTTATCTAGATTTGTAAATGATTTACAAAACTCATCATTTAACCAAAATAAATTTACAACTTTTTTACTTTTATCCTTAGCATAGTAATTGCAATACTCAACTGCCTCACAATATTTTTCAAAGTTAATAGGATGATGTCTTTCTTGATTGTACCAATATGAAACCCTGTCAATAATTTGTTGTTTCGTTAATTTACTTTTACGTTGTATTTCGTGGAAGATGTGTTGTACAAGTTCTGATTGTTCATCAGCAATTATTTGTTCTGCCATACCTATCGTCAAGTGGTAGTAACTTTGTGTATTATCCCATAACTGCAAATAGTTTTCATATACATCGTGGTCTCTAGATATCTTTTGATACTTCCATTGATCAGAAGTAAAGGATAACAAACCTCTGTCCGGAGTAGTGTGTTGTATCACAAATACGTCTGGATCATATGTTTCATTCATATACTTCATAGTGCTAGGATATGTGACCCAGCTAGAGCCAGATCTACCAGCATTAACTACTTTGTTATTAACCTTGTATTCGTTTAACAATTCGTGTACAATATAAGGATAAGTACTAGTGTATGGAATATTGTAACCTTGTGTCCAACTACAACCGATAAAAGCGACATTTAACATATGGATAATAAACTACCTCAAAATTTTTGTATTCTACCTTGGACTGGTTTAGAAGTCCAACCTAACGGCACAGTAAAACCGTGCTGTATGTATAAGGATACACTAAAAAAGGAAAATGGTCAAGAGTATTTAATCCAACAAGACAAGTTTAAAGATATATGGGAAAGCGATGAGCTTTCCACTATACGTAAGAGATTCCTTTCTGGAACACAGCCACGTGGCTGTCATAGATGTTGGATGGAAGAACTATCTGGAAAAGCTTCTAAAAGAGTAAGAGATAATTCCAAATACAAGCATTTAATCAACGAAGAAATCATATGGAAAGAGTCTGCTCCAAGATATTTGGATTTAAAATTAGGAAATATTTGTAATCTTAAATGCAGAATTTGTTCTCCACAGTATTCATCTAAATGGATAGCTGAACAAAAGAAGTATGATAAAATAGATGGAATTGCTAAAGACTACGACAGGCTTGACTGGCCTGAGAAATCAGAAGTGTTCTGGAACAATATTGAAACATTGATTCCTGTGCTTGAGCATTTGGACTTCACAGGTGGAGAGCCATTTATGATCAAGGAACATCTTGATTTGTTACAAAAGATCATCAAGCAAGGACACGCACACAAAATTAGTTTACACTATAACACAAATGGAACACAATTGCCTCTGGATGCTTTAGACAATATATTCCCGCACTTCAAATATGTTGATGTGCATTTCAGCATCGATGGTGTAGGTAAGCAGTTTGAATATCAAAGACATCCAGCTAAATGGGATCAGGTCCTAACAAATTTACAGGGATGGAAAGCATACGAAAGCCACAAGTTAGATTTAACTATATGTCATACAGTTAATATTTTTAATGCTTTCTACTTGCCTGAGTTTGTTGACTGGACTGAAAAGTTTGGTATGAAAATATACCTTAACACTCTGCACGAACCAAAACATTATAGCATAACAACATTACCTCACTTCTTAAAAGAGGTCGTAAAAGATAGACTTTTAGACTATAATTATAAAGGTTTTAATCAAGTAATTCAGTTTATGGAAAACAGCGATAACAGTAAAAAAATAGATGAATTCAAGAAGCACATATATCGAATGGATCTAGTAAGAGTAGAATCTTTTGATAAAACGTTTCCTGAGTTATCAGAGCTAATGAATATTATTAAAATAAGATAGAGAGATATTATGATTAAGTGGATTAAAAATATTTGGATTGAGATAAGAATGCATTTTGCTTACAAGAAGAAAATCAAAGAACTCAAAAAAAGAGATCCTTTCATTTACAAGTAGTTGCCGTTTGAAGTTAAATTTTTACTTGATTTATAAATACCAATGAGCTTCAACTAGAACACCCTATTATTTCGGCTAATGGCACAGTCGGTTTGATAAGACGTTAACAGAAATATCGTAGAAGACTAATTCCAGCTCTTTTAAGTTAACATTTATTAAACTAAGGACTGAATATGTCATTAAGATTAAAAAAAGCAATTGTAAGACTAAGAATGTGGTATGCTGATATACGTGGGCATCACGGTATGAGATGGGATTATGAGCCATCAAAATACTATATGCGTGGTAGAAAATCAGGCAAAGCACATCATAAAGATCAATGAGCAATAAAACCCTTTACACAATAATTGGAGTTTATACTGCTTTATTTGTTTTCGCTTGTTTCCACCAATTGTAAAAATTAGTAATTTAACTGTAGTTGTTTGATAGTAGCTAATACTTTAGGTCCCCAGCCTGGGTCGACTGCGTAAGTATCTGCTATTAGATATACCAATTCGTCGTAATTGATTTGATCCATAAACCACTGATACTCTAACTGTTCTCTGAAGTCTGCATATCTTTTGTCTTCGGATAGTAAGTCCATAAACCCATATACACCATCACATATAGATTCAAATTTGGTCAATTTGATTTTATCATTTCCTTTTGGAACCATATAGTGCTCTGCATTAGGTCCAGCATATATTCCAAAGAAGTTGTAACCTTCTGTTGCAAATCTACTTGTTCCCCAGCCACTCTCGTGTCCTGCAACTGCTACAACTAAAGGTACAGGTATTCTTTTTAGAGGTGGTGCGAAATAGGCGTTGTATTCAACTGCACATTCTTTTATGATAGTAACAAATTGATCTTTGTTTTCATACTTTGTCGGTACTGGTTCAGTTACTAAATTACACGCCAACAGTAGTGTGGCGCAGATGTGCTTTATCATTTACTCTCCTTTGTGTAGATTGGTATTGGTATCATCTTATGTAAATTTTGTTGTCTTATGTTTCTATAAGTTTCTAGCAATTCTATATCCGGTCCTGTAACAATAGCACCCATCTGATCTAGCGTCATTGCTCTTTCCATTTGATCATAAGTCAAGCCACCTAGTTGATCTTGATCAGTTCTACCATCTTCCCACAACCCATCTGTTGGTGGTGCATCAATAATTTCTTGTAGTACATCAAGTTCTTTAGCTAAATCATAAACTTCAGATTTGTAAAAATCAGCTATAGGTGATATGTCTACTCCACCGTCTCCATACTTGGTATAAAAGCCCACACCAAAGTCTTCTACTTTGTTTCCTGTGCCAACAACTATACCTTTCTTGGATCCTGATATCTGATGTAGTAATACCATACGTAATCTTGATTTGCTGTTTGCGAATGCCAGCTCATCATCAAAGGGTTTGCCTATGCTGTCTTGGAATGAATTAAACACCCCATCCATAGGAACTATTGAGTGTGATACGTTTTTAAACTTATTAACTAACCATTCGCCTTGCTTTAAACTTAAATCATTTTGACTGTCAATCTGTCTAATAGGCATCGTCAAAGCATACACTGGCATACCTGTCATAGCACACAAGGTACTAACAACAGAACTGTCTATTCCTCCTGATATCCCAACAACTAAACTTTCTCTGCTATTCTCTATAGCATAGTCTCTTATCCAATTTGATATATTTTTAGTAATCATATTTTCCATACTATTTTATCTTCAATGGCGTGTTGTGCCGCTTGTACATAATCACGGTCTTCTTCTGTTAGGGCTGACCAAAACTTGCTGACGTTCATAGTCAGTTCATACACTTGATCCGGATTATCTATGTGATGATTGGACTCCATCCACTTTTGTAATTGATCCATACGTTCTTTTATCTTAACAGAAATTGTCATCATATTCTTTCTTGTTTATCATTTCTAGTACTACTGCATCTACTTTAGCACATTTATATAAAATGTCAACCGACTCCATTAGCAACGCATAAGTCTTTTCCCACCAATACAGGGTGCATTCCAAATCGTCTCTGGTTACTGTTACCTTATAGTATACTGCACTCATTTACTTTTTTTCTTCTTTTTGGCCTTGGGTTTGTGTACTTGACCAGACCAATCAACATACCCTGATTGTATCTTGTGATAGGTCTCTATGTCCGTGTCGTCCCACATCAGATCTTGCTGTACTGCCGCGATCAATCTTTCAACGTTGGCTTGTAGTTTCACGTGATTTATATCTAAATTTTCTACTTTAACCTCTCGTGGATATGGTCCTTTATCAGGATCTGCGTAAGTTCCTTTTAACTTTTCCCAGAACTTAATCTTCCGTTTGTTCTTTCGTCTCTTCGGCTGTGGTTTCTTTATCATCTTTTTCTACCTCTGTTGGTGGTGTCATAGGCATACCAGAACCATCAAACCATCTGCCATCTGCTGTCATATGACATTTGGTATAAAAGTTAGTGCCGTCTTCTTTTTTTATAACTTTACGTTTGTCGTAAATCTTGCCTTGATACTCTGAGCCGTCTGCTTGTATCAGTCTTTGCATACTCAGGCCTCCGTATATTCTATCAATGTAAAACCAAGAATCTTCTGCACCATCATCATCTATTTCTTTGTGTTTTTTTACCTTGTCATAGTGTTTGGGTAATTCATACATATCTGTCACTGATACCCACATCTTGTTGCTTGTAGGAATTATCTTGGGTGTGTCCGTGCTGTTAAGATCTTTATTGGTCGTGATACCGTTGAGTTTGTCTAACAGCTTTTTGGTTTTCTCTGTTGCCATTATTCTGTGTATACAAATTCCATACCTGCCATATTGGATATCCAAACACCCTGCTTTACTTTACCAAAGCTGTTGGCTTTCCTAAAGCTCATTCTAATGCCAGTGTCCTTGGTCATCATAACGATTTCATTCTGTCTCTGTGATACAATATCGGCTTGGATAGTCTTGTCCTTGTCTGTGCAAGTAATCCACACAGTTTCAGTCGGACCATCATCTGGAAGGTTAAAATTAATTCCCATACTAGTAATATAACATATTCTGTAGCAAAGTCAAGCTATTATACAGCCAACCATCTGTATGCGATTTTTTTATAGCTGTATGTGTATGTGTATTTTTAGATGTATGTGTATGTGCTACGTAGGTTTGTATGCGAATTTTTATTTTAAGTGTGTATGCGCCGACTTTTTTTATGCTTTGTTATGTATGTGTTTTATTTTATGTGTGTATGTCGCGATAATTTTTACGTATATGTGTATGTGTTATATTTTAATAGAGATGTATTAGTATTAATTTTTATGTGTACGAACGATTTTTCAAGGTGTTCTACTACCAGTTAATAGTACGGCACAGCCTTTCGCTTCCAGCTCTAGGAACAGTCCACCGTTCTGACAGTAGCTTAAGGTGTTCTAACCCTGGTTAATCATATATACTGTATATGACCCTATATCTGATAGTACTGCTGTTATGTCTCGTGCTACGTTTGAGCACAAAGCCTCACAAGAATGAATTGGACAAATTTAAAGATCCTTGGAATTGGGTTGGCTTCTAACTATAAGTACTTTCTACAACTTATGATATACATCCTTTTCTTATTGGTTACTGTTGCCTTGTTGACTGTTATAGTGTTGGGTAACTCTAAATAACTCTCTTTGAGCATTCGCTTCGCTCAAGTATTGGCTAGCCCGAGACACATCCACACAATCCTTATGCTCTAGAGTCCTTTTAGTGTGCCACACCATATAGTGTTAGGTTCGCTAGTATCACCGCCTTTAAACGTGCATATCCTTCTTTACAAGCGTCATAACCACATTTGCTATTGCAAAGTACATCTAGTGTATTAAAGTACGTTTTAACTGCTTGTAAGTACATTATGTAACTATTGCATAGCTCACATTATCAGTTGTGCAAATACCACATATATCACCGCCGCCTATACGTTTGCCCAAAAAAATATAGTGCGTAATTTTTTTCCAAACCAAGTTTCCTCACCGTGTTTACTTTCTCCGTGTAAACCAAAGCAGTAGCTTCAGTTTAAAATGCTAACGCATTTACCCTATTGCATATAGCCCTTTTTATCTCGCCGCCTATGTAATAGCCCGTTTTTTAGTTTGTATCCGTTAGCCCCTTCCACAGGTTTCCAAGGCCGATGCTATATACACGGTCGACCTCAGAAATATTTTTTTTATTTTTTTATTTTGGAAAACCTAGCAAGTGATACAGACTATCGCGCCTATCACTGCTAGTATGGAAAACACCAGCACCCAGCCACCTATGTATCCTATATAGTAGCTGAGCCCTAGCTTTACGATCTTCTTGATCAATCTAACAGTACCATATACTCTTTGGCATAGTATTCTCTAAACCAATCAATACCTTCTCTGACTGTGCACCATAATGGGTGTCCGCCATCATCTATGTTGGCCTGTGATGCCATCATCTCTGCACCTCTGATACAGTCGTATACTGCGACAGCATCTGGTTGTAGCTCTACACTATCTCCTGAGAATGGATTCTTCACTGTCTCAGCTTCTTCTAACACGATACAGTCGAATGGTAGTGGGTTACTGCCTTGTCCTTTTAACATCTGTTTCTGCATATTTTCTCCTCTGTTCATATAGTTAATATAGCACAGATTGGATTGTTGTCAACCTGTGCTATTTGGTAATTGATTAGTCTGCTCTTGATTCGCTGTATGCTGTCATACCCAAGCTCTTCAGGTACTTGCTCACTGCGTCCATAGCCACTTCCTTGATGTCCATACTCTGTGTGTGGCTGTACTTGTGGTTGCCCATAAAGTCGTAGTAGCTGATTCTCCATCCGCCACCGTAGCCATTGCTACCTATCTCGTTCTTCTTACACCAACTGACGAAAGGTCCTCTCGCTGGGTGTATTGATATGTTGGCGAAGCCACAGTACATAGGCTCTTCCTTGCCCTGCATATACTGGTCTACCGCCGACCTTGCCACGACACAGGCTTCATCGAATATCTCCATCGGATCCATCTTTGCTGTTGTGAACTGTTTAACTTCTTTTGCTAGTGTTTGCATAGTTTGCCTCTCTGTTGGTTATAGTTAATAATAGCACAAAAGGGTGATCTGTCAACCACCCAATTGTGTTCGGATTGTGTTATCTCAGGTAGTGTGGGCCGGTCCAAGCCACTGAATAATCAGCGTCAAATATGTTGCCTCTTGCTTGGTTGAGTGCGGGTGCCTGCCATCCTGCCGCTTTAAGTATATCGCCCTTCTTGAAGTGTTTGAAGTCAGTCTTTGATATGAAACCCCATACACCATTCTCTCTGATGATCTTGATGTACTTCTTGCCTTCTCTGACTTTCATCAAGCTGTCCCAGTTGTCCACTTGGTCCTTGCTGTAGCCTGACAGCTCTTTACGGCCATCTTGCGTACACCAGTTGATGTAGTCTTGCTTGATCTTTTCTAGTAGTATTTCTATCTGTTTTTGCATTTGTTTTCCTCTCTGTTTATAGTACTAATATATAGGATAATCCAGATCTGTCAACCACAAAAAAAGGGTGCTTTTTAGGGCACCCTTCTAGGTTGCTATGCTGTTCTGTTTATAGTTGTGGTTGTGCCAACAACTGTACCGTGATACTATCACCTGTGTTGTAAGCTCTTTGAGATCTGGCTTTACCAGTGAACCCATCTGCTTCCCAACTGATGATGTAGTATTCTAAAACTGATGCTTGGGTAGTTGTATAGTGCGTCTCACAAGTTCTAACCTGCTTGTAGCCAACTATCTTCTTGTTGCCCATTTGTGATCCAATTACTGCACCTGTACCTATTGCGATGTCATTACCTTTACCGCCACCTATCTTTGATCCTAGGTATCCACCGATGATCGCACCAACTATGTTTGGTTCTGAACTCTGTGAGTATATCGGTACTTCCTTGACACTACAAACTTCCTGTGGAGTGTGAACATTGTTTGTACCGTACTTCGCTTCCACTGAAGTCACCGTACCTTTGATGTTCTTGTACGAGTCTGCCTTTGCTACGCCTGTGATAAGCATAAAGGCAAGTGCTACTATTGTTATCGAAATTGTTTCTTTTAGTTTATACATTTTATCCTCTCTGTTTATATTATTAATATTAGCATAGTTTTCCATATTGTCAACCACCTAATTTTACTTGTCTCTAGCTAGTAATTTCTCTAGCTTCTCTTCTGTTTTAGCAAAAGCGGCATAGTCAACAAACATAATATTACCTTCTGTTGTTTCCTTTAGGTTCGAGGGTGCCGTACCATTACCATTAACATACAATCCAAATTTGAATGTACAGTTATTCCCTCTATCTGTACCTTCTGTACCCTTGTAGTTTCTCCAGTTAGTAGGACCATTGTATTCATACACTAGCTCTCCATCTAACCAAATGTGTAGCTTACCATCAGGGTTCTTTGAATTCTTGAAATTGATTCTCACATTGATCCATTCATCTAGACCGTTGTGTTCGTTTATGTCTTTCTTGTAGAAAGATTTAAGTATTCTGTCTCCAGCATCTAGATAACCTTTTTTGTAGGTACCATCGTTTTGCTTGAAGCTCTTGTAGTTGTGTGTCAGTATAAGGTCGCCTTTTCTGAACTTAACCATCCAATTAATTCTATGACTCTTCCAAGGGTGACATTGTCCAACTGTGTAAGTTCTTGATCTGTTATCAGGCCACATTATGTCCTTACCAGGTTTCATTGCATAGTTGATCCAAGCTTCAGTGCCTTCTTTGAAAGTCCATCGATCCGGGTCTCCTAACAACTCAATTCTGCTAGAACCTTTGTCGTGAGCACAATCATCGAAACCTTCTTTGGTTGTACACTTGCTCCAGTCTACTGTAAATGAATTAAACTCTTTACCATTGTAAGCAAACTCTTCTGCACCTTTGATAATGTTGTATCCATTTTTATGACCGTGCATTGATCTCTTCATTTTGATACCAGGGAACTTGTATAACTTCGACTTCATATTGATGTCGTGTCCTATGATCATTTCGTGTAGTGCAAGATATCTATCGTAGTTGCTCACACCTGCGTGGAATTCTTTTGCCCACTCCTTGTTAAGATTGCTGGCAGTCTTATACCAATCTGCTTTAGCATTAGATGACAATGTAATCATTACTGCTAGTAGAACTGTTAGTGCTATTAATGTTTTTTTATAATACATAGTTTCCCTCTCTTTATACAATTATAATATAGGATCTTTGGATTCTGTCAAGTCCTTAATTCTCTTATATAATTGGTACTTTTCTTTAGATTCTTCTGCAACCTGTAGTTTAAGAGCTTCGTTTTCTTCCTGTAGTTTCTTGATGTATTGAAATAGATCTGATTCCATATTACCTCATAAATGTGTGATTTCCTATTATCACTGATAGGGTTTGTGTTTCAGCCCAGTTAGGAAATACTAGGTGATG
>Ga0181391_1000093_pt1 | contig 25408 bp, 45 predicted proteins | sample 14SPOviralmetaG_FD_130080 | JGI IMG/M metagenome (GOLD analysis project Ga0181391, IMG submission 130080) | Marine viral communities from the oligotrophic San Pedro Time Series (SPOT) site, San Pedro Channel, CA, USA - 14 SPOT_SRF_2010-08-11 | ecosystem: Environmental > Aquatic > Marine > Strait...
AATAAACGGTTTAACTCGGGATATTGTCCTGAGAATGCATCTTGTATTAATGTTGGGTCTTGTTGTGTGCTATACCGTAAATCAGGACCTGTTGCTAGTTTTAACTCTTTTAGTTTATTGGGGTTATCAAGGTATTCACCATACCCTGTAACATTTCGAGAATTAGTTACCATGTTTTTATTTGTTAATTCTAACAAGTCTGGGTTGTTTGGTGTTCTTTTATAGTCTCCGCGTAAAATAGCTTTATCAAAATCTAAAGCTTCGTCATCGAGACTTCTTCGGTCGTATAAAACAGGGGGTATTTCTGTTGGACCTTTTCTTGATTTTATGTAATCGGCTTGCATATTCCGTAGCATATTTTTAGGAACAGGTTCGTTTCTGCCTGTTTTCTTTGTGGAATCTGCTATTTCTTTTGTAGGTTGTTTTTTACCAAACTTTGTAGGGTCTTTTACAAACTCATCATACTGTTGTTTTATTCTTAATTCTTCTGCTTCTGTTTTATTGATTTGGTCTAGTTCTTTCTTAAGAGAATCTCTAACAGTTTCATTACCTTTTAATATTGGGTCTTCGTCAAAAGTCTTAAGAGTTTGTTGTATTTCTTTTCGTCTAGCTATTAAAAAAGGACTTAAAGCTAGTTTTGCACCCCCTGCTCCCAGATAGTCTAAATAAGATAAGGCTTCTCCAAATTTATCTCCTCTACGTTTAGCTAGTTCAGTAGATATTCCTGGAATAAACTCGGCTGCTCCAGATACAAGGTTTTGAAGAGGGTCTTCGGTGTTTAAGGGCTGATTTATATAGTTATAAATCCTATCCATGAACGATTGGTCAAATGGATTTATAGGTTCTATTGTGCCTGTAGGTTCAGCCATAAGCTAAGTATATGCGAACTACTATCTATTTACAAAGCAAACGCTGAAAATAAAGTAAAGGAGAAAAGACTATGAGTGGAGTTCTTGGTTCGCGGATTGTTTTTCTTTAGCCTTGCGGTCTTTGAATATTTTATCGAAGTTAGCATTGAACTTTTCGCGGTCCGTGGGTCTTTGTCTACTTCCCTTGCCGCCGTGCCATTGTCTATTCTTTCTCATCATATTCCCTATAGTATTCAACTATAGACAGGATATCTTTAGTATATCTTGTTATTTCAGCCATGTTCATCGATAAGTTTTCATATTGAGGTGTAGTTAACGCATAATACGCAACCGCAGGAGCTTTACCTTCTTGTACTAGCTTTAGATATTCTTCCATGATTTCTGGGGTAAGAACTTTCCATTCAACACCAACGGCTTGTATTTCCATGGGCAGCGGTGGGTGGTACATAGGAGCAGGTAAGGCAATAGTATTCACTTCAACAGGTTTGGTCGGCAATAGGGAACAACTAGTTATAAAGAAGAATGAGCTTAGTAGAACTAAATGGTAGGACTTATTCATTTGAGGGGGTTTCCTTCTGGACCGAAGTTAGGTCTACTAAGTCATCCATGACTTGTTTACTGCCTTTATTAACAATCTTTTCTATTAATCCTGGTTTGTTTAACGCAAGGTTATCTAAATCGTGCTTAGCGAATGTTTGTCTTAATTTATTGACCTCACGGAGAGCGTCTTGTTTTTGAGCTTCCAACTTACCGAGGTCCGCGGATAGTTGTTCTTGTTTAGCTAGGTATTGTTTAATTGAATCATTTTGCTCGGTTATTTTACCTTCTAAAAGCATTTGATTGGCTTTAGACTGAGATAATTGGTCGAACAGGTATTTCGAACCTGCCAAAGAAGCTACCAATAGGACTCCGAGAACCATGCTTAATTTAAAACCCATCAGAAAAGTATAATCGTAAAAATTTTTTTCGCAAAATTTTTTTGACTAGGGACTTATTTGAAAACTACATGCAAAAGCGGATGCAAGTCCAGGGGCGGGCGGGTGGGACCCGCGAGCACGCGAAAAAGGGGGGAATGGGGGTCTGATTTCGAGAATAAGGGAGTGGAGTAGAGTCCGCGAACAGCGGAGCAAGAGAGACTTACAAGCAAAGAAAAGCCCACTGGAATCAGCGGGCTCAGAGGTCAGTCGAGATTACTCGACTGTGATGAACTCAGACTTGATTAGCCTGTTCTTGTAGAACTGCCATATCTTTGCTGGAGTCTGGACTGTGTTAAACTCAGCAACCTTGTCTAATGCAGAGTTAAGACCAGATGCGTCAGTCCCTATTAAGTCCTCAACAGTTAAGCTGTTATTATCAGCAGTAGCAAGTGCGGATATGATGCACTGTGCTTGATGAGGTAATGTATTAGCACCATCAACTTTGTTCAAAGTGATAGTAGAAGTCTTGTCAAATCTTCTGCCATTACCTTGCACTTTAAATGAAGTGAAGTTATTAGTTGCTTTCTTTTCTATAGTTTTGTTTTTCATAGTATTTCTCCTTTCTTGAAAAACCGCCCAGCTTAATTGCTGAACTTACATATCATTATACTACTTTACTTTAAGAATACAACCATTTAGAGAAACTAATTTACTTTTATTTTATGCACTAATAATGGACAGATAACAACGGACAACGAACATTGGACGAAGAGACGAAGAGACGAACTGAAGAAGAGAACAGTACATGGGTAGGGGAATGTAGTGAAGGTGTAGAGTAGAGTAGAGTGAGTGATAGAGTAGAGTAGAGTGATTGGGCTCAATCAATCTTTAGCGGAAAACTCTCCCTCAATCACGTTAGACTCGCTTGCTCGCTTGTTGATTAGCTGTTCAAGTCGAGTGAGTATGTCGTCCTTGGACATCATATCGATTTTCGCGGTTAGTATCTCGCGTCTATCAATGTAGAGTCCGCCTGCCTTCCCTCGATGAACCTCGGCTGTGATGGCTGCGGATATCTGACCTTGGTCTTTTGCCTCTTCTCGTAGGTCGTGTAGAGTTGACAAATGATTCTCTAGAGAAACTGCGTCCCTCTCTGAGGCTGCGATTTCCAAGTCGATGAGGTAGTTTCGTACAACTGGGTTATGATTTAGTAGAACACTTCCCTGTGTCTTAGCACCCTTCCTGTCCTTTGTATACCCTGCTTTAATCGCTGCTTCTGTAGCTGTTTGACCTTTCAAATACTCTTTACAAAATAGTTTTTGTTTTGAGTTGAGCGGTTGCCATATCTTACCCTTGTCATCAACATAGGCTTTACCATCTTCTGTCGGAACTAATGATGTATATGTTAGCTGTTTCATTGTGTCTCCTAGACTTAACAAATGATATTACAATAATATTATATATTTATCATATTATAAACTTTTTCTCATGCCCTCTAGGTATCTTACCACTCATTTGTAATAGACTAATAGAAATCTATTACTTTTGCTATTACTAACAATCCTCTAACCAAGAGCCTTGTAGCTTGATTCTATTAGTATATTAGTGATATTAGCCAATGTAGAGAACTTTTTTCAAAAACTTTTTTATTTTACAGAATAACAATACACATAGAATAATAGGGCAATAAAAAAACCCCGCACGAAGCGAGGTCAAAGAACCCTTCATTTATAAGGAGCATTTATGGAGAAGAATTCTTTATTTGTTTTTCTTTATTGATTGCGTCATAAATATAACTAAGTTCATAATCTCGTTTAGCTTTGAGCTTATCTATTTTAGTTTCAAACTTCTCGTAGACCGAGTCGTATAGTTTATTTAATCGTAGCAGTTCTTCACTCATAAATCACCACCATGTTTGCATAACGGCACGACGCTCTGAAGCAACACGGAGCAACCTTTCGAGGTCACATATCTCCTTCCATGTATACTCGTTTTCGTAATATGACGTAGTCGTTTTATAAACTACATCATCATCGTTGAGCACTGTCCCATCACCCTCGGCATCTAATAACAAATCAGTCATCAAATCACCTAGAGCATGAGCCTGTTCTTTTAGTTCATCGGTCAGCACAACGTAGTCATCTTCTTCTTGTTTATGCCAAATACCTCCGTCGTGTTGCATAAGTTCATCTATCAAAGGTTCGTAGACCTTGCCCCTAAAAGAGCCGTCGCTACCACCACCGCTCAACATACCTCCACACAAGTTGATATCTTTCAAACGTTCGTCATCTTCGTGAGTAAATGATTTATCACGGTCGTTCGCGTGTACTATATAACAATCAAGACCCATCATTCACCACCTTCGACTTCATCCAGTCGGTCACAATAGACATAGCCTCGCGTCTCGGAACATCAAAATGTTTTGTAAGTTCTGCGGGTGCTCCATACATATTCACACTACCTAGTTCTTGCATAGTGTCCAGTATTTCGAAATAATATTCGCGGTCATTAGTTAGTTGTTCTCTAGCCATATTACCCCTCCATCGTTGCGATACGTGCGGGTATCACAACCGTCATATTACAATTATCACAACACCTACCGTCGTGCACTGGTAAAGCATTGTTGCCACCTTCCCACACAACCTGACCGCTGTCATTTCTCAGCGGCTCAATATGACCGTCGCAAATACAACACTTGCGGTCATCTAATTTCGTCACATTATTCATAGTTGCAACCCCCTGCTGTCCGCTACTCGTAGTAGCATAGATTTGTAAAACTCAATACCAGACGTTGGTCGTCTGCCTTCGTTAAGTTGGTTAAGCTGAGACTTCAGCTGTTCGTCAGTCCACTCATCCATATTACATGGTAAAGTATTCTTGACACGTTCATAAAAATCATCTTTCATAAATTTCTCCTTTCTTATTTATTACTAAGTATATTATAGCTAAGAACAAGCTGACTATATACCAGCATACTTACCGCCCAATAGTCTTAGTATCATTAATAGTTATATATTGATACGCACCTTTATTGTAAGCAGGTGCACTTTGCTTTTTGCGAATCTCCGCTAACTTGTTGGCTGCGGCTTCTCCACATACCAAACAAGTCACATAACCTAAGGACAATCTGCCCTCAGGTATTGGTTCGTGACATAAATTACACTTAGAAGTTAGCATTTTCAAAATACTTATCTATAGTGAGATGTTGATAGTCGAACTCGTCAGGTTCTTCTCTGTTATCGAGTTTTTCAGCATTTTTTATAATATGCTGAATATTGTCAAAAGTGCTCCAGTCGGGCTTTAACGTATCGATTCTATTTTGGTCGAGCATAATAGCTAGTGGTGTAAAGGTATCCCCCTCGACAGCATCACCTGTTGTCAGACCTAAAATTAATGCGGGACTGCCGTTATCGTAAGCAGTCGCTAAGACCAACCCGTCAGGGTATTTCTTAATCATTTGCATTTTTTCGTATACTTTTTGAAGTGTAGGTTTACTCATATATTTCTCCTTTCTAATAGTTTGATTAACGTACCTTTATATTATATAAAAGAGCAACGCCAATGTACCCTAGCTATCGAAGTCGCCATCCTTTTTGAACAAGCCATTTTCGAGTTTACCACTACGGTCTTTTATTTCGTCCCATGCGGCGTCCATACACTCTTCTAGAGTCATATTACATTGTGCTGCTAATACTATCAAACATACTACGCAGTCCCCAATACCATCGCGGAGTTCATCCATATCGTCGTAAAGTAGAGCTCTAGCAGTTTCGCCTACTTCTTCTAAAAATTTTATCATTTGTTTATCAGGTAATGGTAGAGGACCGTTCTCATCTATAAGTCCGCGTTGTTCTGCCCATTCCTCAACCCTGCTGATAGAACCCCAACGTCCTCCAGCACCTCGTCTAAATGGTAGTTTAGACGTTGCTCGTCCGTGACTTATATGGTTTTGTTGATACCAGATAGTTTTTTCTGTTGCCATGTTTTTTCTCCTTTGACTTCTTTTATTTCAGCCATATAGTTATGTTTTTCAACTTTTTGTTTTATTTCATCTCCCGTTGGAAACGTATCAAATTCTAATACTATGGTCACTTTGTAAATAGACGACATATCCAACCTCCTAGTTTGCGTAAATCGGCGTCTAAGCCCTCTAACATCAAACCTATCTCTTTAAATTCTTTTTTCATAAAGTTCCCCTAAATAAATAAAGTAATGCTTGTAATCGCCATTCTGATAAATGACGTAAATGCGGTGGTATTTTATTTCTATCTATATCACCCATCATTTTCCTCCTTTAATTTTTTAAGTTCATCGTACCAATGGTTCTCTATCTGAGCGTGTATAGTTTCCCAACTTATCCCATAATTAGCATCATGGTTATCTTGCATACTATATAAAACTTCCATACAATCATCTTCTGTATATTTTAGTTGCGGAAACCATTCATCTAGTTGGTCTTTAACATCTTCTATTGACCATATAATCGCAATAGAGTTTTCGCTGTTGAAACCGTTGCCGTAGTAATATTTATTCGCCATCTTCCATCTCCCTATCTTTTTTAACTTCTATCATGTGATTAATTATCTCAATTAATAATTTATCAAAATCATCTACGTGGTATTTGTCTAGTAGTTCTTCAATCATGTTCATTAGTTTGCCTCCTGTAATGGTGCACCCCACTCATCGTGAGGCTCTGCAGGTGCTTGGTCTTCAAAATACTGATTACGCCACGCTTCAAAAAAGTATTCTACATTGCCACGGGTGATGTAATGATAGGGCTCGTAAACTCGGTGATAGTCATATAAAACTTCGACAACCCAGTCGTACGCATCTAATATAACATCATCACTTATCTGATGACCCCACTTATCGACAGTTATATCTATAATATGAGGTAATGTTTGCTGTTTAATCTCTCTTAAAGTCAGCATTGAAAACCTCCTTAGTTGGTATTAACGTAGAATTTTCAGCCATAAGAACTTTAGTTTCTAGTTCTTTGATACGTTTAGCAAGATACTCGTTAGCTTCTAACTGTCCTTGCATAAACTCCTGAACACTACGCTGTGTTTGGACAATATTGTCAATAGACTCAACTATCTTCAATAGGTTTTCTTCTAGGTTTTTCATATATTTCTCCTTTCTTAGTTATGAAATTTGTAAAAGCGAGGGAACACTGTGCATCGCAGGAGCGACCTGCGTTGACTATTTGATTACACACGCTAGTCAAGTTTGTTCTGGTGTAACCCTCTTTTCCACGTGGAAATAGGTGTGTGGCTATTGCGTGATGGTTTCTAGCACTTATTCGCATTTTATCTCAGACCGACCTCTACGCGAACGCAGTCAGGATTTACAGAGCTCATTTGTAGCCACACGTGAGAGTCTAGTAGTTTAACGTCACTTCTCGGGATAACTCTCTCGCACCCGATGGCTGACTTGGTGCCTGATAAAGATAAACTATAAAAACCTTTATCGGGACTTGTGAAATTGTTCTTGTATAGTTTTAACATAAGTAAATTATATAATACAGCATACGATAATAAACCAGTCTTATAATACACGATTAATGGAGCCCCTTGTTAGAGCCAATTTCGTGATAACCCTCGTGATGAGGGTCATACCAAGATAATGTAGGTTTAATTAATCCTGCTGTCTCAGGTTTGTATTTATGCCAATAATCTAAATATTTTCTAGATATATCGGACAATAGTTCGTTACGAGGTCTGTTATCGTGAGAAAACTCTTCTTCGAACTCCGCTAAATTGGGGCGTTTACCCTCGTCTACCGCAGCATCAATAAAGGTAATCATTTCGATATCTTTATCTGTTAAAGTATTGAAAAAATCAACTAGTCTTGATGTTTCCGCCATTAGTTCTTTAATTTTCATCAGTACATCAACCTCTTAATATTAGTAGCTTCGCCTGCATCACGTAATTTATATACGTTCCAGCCTTTCCACTTTTCGTTTTGTTTTTCGACTTCGGCTTGTGCAGACTCAAACTTGCTATGAGATGTGTGTAACATCCAGTTCTCGCTATGTGGTGTATCAACATTTTGGTATAAAACTCTATACCTCAAGACTCGCTCGTCGTGGTATAGATTACCATCAGATCCTCGATACATGCCGTCTTCAATTTTTGTATAATTCATAACATTTCTCCTTTCTTTAATAGTTATACCTATAGTTTATATACCATAAAGGGCAAAGTAAACTACTAAAAGAAACCACGCAAAAGCGAGAATTATTTTATCTCGGTCATTCACTTTCATACTCCCATGTTTTTACCTTAGTTATTTCTAAATTGTGTTTATAAACATTCCATCTATCCCACATAATAACTTCAGCATGTTCTTGGTTTTCACAATAATCATCTTCAGAATCTATCTGAACAGTTGTGCTTACTGTTATTTCCCATACTTTATTTTTACTCATCGTTGTCCCCCATCATCTGCTCGATAGCATCATAAACGCCGTTTATAAAGTCTGTTTCTAATGAATAGTGAAACGATGTATCGGCTGTCACGTGCGGATATATCGCTTTAGCTAGGGTAGTCACGTTTGTTGTAAAAGTCGTGCCGTCTTTTTTCTGTATTTCTATTTGCATAGTTTTCTCCTAAAAATAAGGTGCACAAGTTTCCCTATGCACCTAGTAGATTACGCTTTCGCGAAGTAACCTTCGTCAACAAGTCTTTTTGCATAAAACCTGAAGATTCTAAGCGGGTCTTGACCTGTAGTCAAAGTACCTTTTTTCACAGCTAACGCGACTAAGTCTTGTGCAGTGAAACTAGCTATATCAAGCTCAGTTTTCTTACACTCAACACAAGTAGCAATCAACGCATTCATTTGCGGAGTCTTGCCTTCTGGTGCTTTACCAGTGTACTTGTATAACGTTCTCGCTGAGCCTTTACCACTTTTCATAGGTTTAGGAACAGCATTCACTTTAGCTTTGCTAAGTGGCTTTGCAGCTGCTGCTTTCACAGTAGTTGCTATTGGTGCTCTCTTTTTAGAGGGCGTAGATGTTGCAGTTTGCATATCTTTCTCCTTTCTTTTAGTTAATAAACTCTACCTTGCGGTAGAACCAGTTTCTAGTATGCCTTCGAATAACGCGAAAGTAAACCAGTATAGGATAAGCGTCAATGTAGCTTACCATCAGAAAAACTAACTAGGTCATTTTCCTCTAGATAATTTTTCCAAAACATTAATATTAATGATGGGTCATCTACACCCACCAACTCCTGACAACCTTGGGCTATCATGGTATCGGAGATTAATCGAGCCAGTTCATCGTTGCCTGACTCGAATAACCTTTCCCAAACCATACCTAAGACATCAGCGTCTATTTTGTATTGTTTAGGGTTTTCCATTAAGCAGCCCTCTGTATAGCAAGTTCTAAAGCTTTGCTCTTACGATTGGCTGCGGCACCGAACCATGCACTATGTAGAGCATTGCCTTCGGTTTGCGACTCACGTAAATGGTCTTCTACGTAGGTGACAGCATTCAATGCACCCCACCACGTACCTCTAGCAGACTTCAGGTTTGCACCTGGACTCTCTTCTAAAGCTTCCATTACTAATGAAGGAAACTTGTTCAGCCTATCCTTCAAGGGTTCTTGTATACCTACGGCTTTGCCTTGGGCTCGTAGTTGTTCTTCTAGCCTATACTCAGCAAGCATCGTTGGCTGGTATATTTCACTAACATAATCAAGAACATCTGAATGCTTAGCTTTCGCTTTAGACAAGATAGTAGAGTTGTTTCTAAACTCAGTCATAGCCGATGCAGATAAACCTAATGCTTCTTCTGCAGCTTGTATAACGTCGTCGCCGAACTCTTTTACGTGTGGCATACGGAATGAAGCCGTTCCACCATGCTGTAATGCCATCGTAAGAGTGTTATTACATACAACTCTTATAGGCGTTAGCTTTATGGTCATCGACCTACCAACTATATGCGGTTGATTAATAAGAAGATAACCTTTTATAAGGTCGTCTCCCGCCAGTTCGAAGTCTTCTGAGATTTTAGCTAAACCCCATATTTCTCCGCCATCTTTTAAACTACCTGCGGTTTCCATGGTCATATGACCTGCTTCCGTAAAGCGTTTAAAGAACTTGAACACGTCCTCGTTTTGAATAGGGACGTAGTCTCTACCGCAATGAGATAATATTCTATTATCAGAATCACGAACGATGTGGAAGGTATTCTCCGCTTGGATAAGACCAACGTCGTCGCTCCATTCAGGGGCGTCTAGTGTATAACTAGGACGCTTACTAACTGTCCAGTCTAACTGTGCAGCTTTTTGCATTTCCAATGGGGTGAGGTTAGCGTCAACTTCAACACCTAATCCGTGCCAAGGTTTGTCACCTGCCCAAGCCATTGTTTCTACTTGATGTGCCATATATTTCTCCTTTCTAAGTTAATGACAGTAGCTTAATTACTACTAGGGTCATTATACGTACCAAGGTTAAGAAAGTAAAGCAGTAGTAAGAGCGTCCCAATCGTAGGGTATTGTCAGCGTTAGTAGAGCGTCAGAGTTATAGCCACCTTTTACTAGGTCTTTTATTCCTGTAAGACTGTCAATATGGTAGAGCTTGATTTCGTCATTTTTTCTAGCCATTACAAAAACTTGTCCACCGTTTGATGCACGTTTAGCCAACCAGGAAATTTGCATGGGTCGTAGAGTAAGTTGATTACCTGAATGTATTTCTTTTAGTTCTATCCAGAACTCTTTACCTTTTGCACAGCCGTTGACATCAGGAACACCTGCACCAGTCATACCTGTTTCTATTCTTTGTAAATGGATATGTGGTAGATTTGTTCTTAATAAGAGCCAGAGATTTTTTTCTTTCCCCATTTTCCTTTTCCTGCATATCGTGCATAAACTTTTAACTCATCAGGCATTTCTTTCATTCTCCTGCTTTTTTGAGCCAAAGGAGTTTCTCCTTGATGTTCTACTACAGAATTATGTAATACAGCTAAACCATCACTTACGACTTTGTTTTCGTACTCTCTATTACATTGTTCTTCGTAATATTCAATTTCTTCTGCTTTTTCTAATATATCCTGAGATACATGATATGACTCAGTTTTGTCAATATTGTTATTAACAACACTTTCTCCTAAAAACTCACTTCGATTACTCGTGTATATTTTACCGTCTTTACCAAAAGTGACTTCACCTGTTGGGTAAGTGTACTTAGCTTTATTTACAACACAAGACTGGCAATAAAAATAATTATCGTTTGTTATCATTTTAGTGCAAAGTTTGCACATTTTTCTATTTTTATTAGCCATATAACTAGCCTAAAGGAGAAAAAGGCGAAAGTAAACTAGTAAATAGAGTAAAAAGCCCCTAGAAGACTTCGTATAGAGCCTAAACACCAGCTAAGCTAAGCTGGGACGTTCTAAGGGCTTTTATATAGTTCTGAAGTAAAACCCTTAACTACTAGCCGTTCGTTTAACCTGTGGAGTCTGGTAAAGCCGATTTTTTAGAAAAACCTAAAAATTTACCGATTACCAATCCCAACCCGTATGAGGGGCAACTTTTTGATTATTTTCAATTAATTTAATCTCGCGTGCTTTTAGCCACTCATCAAAAGCTCTTTTTGTCTGATTGACATCCGAGTAGAGTTGTTTAAATTCTGACCATTTGTTACGTGCAACATGAATACCGTAATAGTAATCACCATCACCTAACTTACAACGTGTAATAATTTGCCACATTCTTTGTTTTGTAAGATTATTAGCTTTGCCTAATTGTTCTAATGTAATATTTGAGTTATTCCATTCATCATACATATCTCTGTATCTAATGGAGTTTTCTTTTGCTTTTTGTTGAGAGATACCTTTCATCTTTTTATTTCCTTTGTTTCGCCCCATGACATACCTAATTCCTGGTCTACTAGTAGGGGAACAGCAAGTTCAACACAATTCTCCATTATTCTTGTTATCGTGTTCGCTTGTTCTGTGTTCTCTACTGAAATATCAACTTCATCGTGAACCTGTAGGTGAGGAACTATTCCTTCCTCCCAAAGACCTATCATTGCTAACTTAGTCATGTCAGCAGCTGAGCCTTGTATTAGTCTGTTAAGGGCTTTATAAGTGTATGACCTTTTGAGGTCGTCGCCGTATTTTTCTTTAGCCTCGTCTAGAGGCAAAGGTAGAGTCCTTTCGTATCTGCTTTCCCACAGATTGAAACGACAATGCCTACCTGCAAATGTTTTTATATATCCGCGTTCCATCGCTACTCTTGCACATTGGTCTTGTAGAGCACGAATAAAAGGAACGTTAGCATGATACTGTTGAAACAGTTTCTCTGCTTCTGTATCATCGATACCTAATTCGTTAATCAGTTTTTCTTTACCCATTCCGTAACTTAATCCTAGATTAATCGTCTTAGCTTGTTTACGTGGTATATTAGCCATGTCTGCAACTATTTGGTGGAAGTCTGCGTTATCGTCTCTATATTGAGAGACTGCTTTTTCAGCACCGTTTAAGTTCATCTGATTAGCATAGTGAACAGTAAGTCTTGGTTCTTGTTGAGAATAATCGAATACACCCCACTGACAACCCTCTTCTGGAATAAACAACGAACGTATCAGATTACCTATTTCAGGGTCACGTGCAGGAACTTGTTGTAGGTTAGGATTACTATAACTAAACCTGCCGCTGACAGTCCCACCACGGTCGTTACGCATAGGATGAGCTTCTGCATGTATTCTACCGTTAAAAGCGTGTTCCATAATCATCTTATCGATAAAGGTAGTTCTCGCTTTATTTAACTTTCTAGCCCTAACAATTAATTGAGGAAGTTCATGTTCATGTCCTTCTAACCAGTCTTTTTGAAAACTAGCCATGCCTTTTGCTGTTCTCGGAAACCATATCTTGTTCTTTTCGAATATGTTTTGTAGAGAAGCATTAGCCCATAGATTTACATCACTGCCATACTTCCTTTTTATTTCTACCTGTATCTTTTGTTCTTCGGTAGAAAGTTTCTTACTTACCTGTTCAGCCTTTTCTTCATCTACCCTAACTCCTCTCCATCGCATTTCTAATAGTAGAGGGATTAGTTTAGACTCCATGTCTAATATTTTTTGCAACCCTTGCTCGTCTATCTCTATTTTAAGTTTATTCCAAAGCTTCAATGTTAAAGCAGCGTCTTGTTCGCCATAAGGTCCAACATATTTAGCGTGAAGTTTATACATCTCTGACTTAGGATTGACCCCGTAAGCCAAAGCTGCGTCTTGTAATAAAGACTCGTCTTTCTTTTCATCGCAGTAAAAACTGCCAAGATTATCGAGTGAATAAGAATATCTGTTTTCATTGATAAGAGGAGCAGCAACTATTGTATCGAGTATTCTACCTTTTACAATAATTCCTTCTCTTCTTAACCAACCCACATCGTAGAGTGCGTTATGAAATATAACATCTCTTTTTGTAGAGCTGAGTGTGTTCGTTAACCAACGCAATACCATACCTTCGTCAAGATTACCACCACCCTCGTGACGGATAGGAAAATAACCTTGCCAGTTGTTTGTTGCTATCCCTATGCCTACGACATGACCACGACCTGTAGCCCATCCTGGACCGCAAGTCGTTAAATGAGGGTCATAAGTTTCTAAGTCTACCGCAATAGTTTCTGTCTCAGAAAACTGAGGAAACACGTCTGGGGTAGTCCAAGAACTTTTAGGTTCAAACAAGGTATGCTGTAAAATCATTACTCGCCTATATTATTGGTAGTGATTTTAACTTTACCTGCTTTTGCTTTAGCTATCTTTTTCTTAGCTACAGATGTTTTCTTTTTAGGTGCTTTACCACCAACCCAAGCTTCGTTTACGTCTGGAGTAGATTTATCATCAGCTATGTATGTACCTTTTTTAGTTCTAGCACGTTTAGGTGCTGATTTAATAGGCTTTTCAAACTTATCTAATTCTACCGTAGCTTCTTTTACAGCTTCTTTAATAACTTTAGCTTTCTTTACTTCATCCACTTTTACAACAGGTGGCGGAGTAAAAAATGTTACAAATTTTGACCAAAATCCCATATTAATAGTCTCCTTCTCTATCTTCTTCGACAGAGTAATTTACATCTTCAGCTTCTTCTACATCAGAACCTGTATCTGTATTTGTTAATATATATTCCTCTACTAATAGAAGATACCTACGCAAGTCTCTGATGTCGTCTAGTAGACCTGCTTCGCCTTTATAGACCTCACCTGCTTCGAAGACATCCCATCCGTGCTTTTGCGACTGATGTTCTATCCTATCGAACTTACGTGCCAACATCATAAAGGCACCTACACCTCCGCGACGTCTCCAAGAGTCACCGTACGAAGTCTCTGCTCGTTTTAGAGCTTCTAAATCGTTTTGGGCTACCTCTTTCATATTTTCCCACTTACTCATAAGTTTTCTCCTTCGTCCGCGTTATTAATAATAGTCTTGTCTCTTTTGCGGACCCAACCGAGACAAGCCGTTTTCCAATCAATGGCTTTTATATTTTCTATATGTTCATACGCTAATTTAAAATCTCCGTCTTTATATGAATTAAACGCTAACGTCATAGGAACAGCAATATCTTTAAGTGCTGGATTTACCCAACCGTTCATATCTAGGTCAGTGTAGTGTATGTTGAAAAACCTATCTAATTCCCAATCTAGAGTATCAGGGCTAGTAAACAAAGGAGCGTGTTCATATGCCGATGAAAATGTATCGTAAGGATTCATTATGTCTTTATAAGTGTAGACATCTATTTCGATATCTTTTACTTTATCCCAAACAGGATTTAGATACACATGAAAGCTATCACTAACTTGCCTATATGTTCCGACCTCGACACCGAGTAGAGCAGCAAGATATTCTTGTAATACTGACATATGAACTACGTTAGCACCATAAGCACCCCACAACATATCATTAGACCTATTACAAACAGTCATATTTAACTTATCTTCTCTAATCTTAAAATAGATGTTCGTATTACAAGGTACGTCTTTACCGTTTCTATTAAGGTCTTTGTTCGCATCCCACATCTGTAATACTGCCCTTCTATCTTCAGGATTTTCTTTTAACATTCTATAGACAATATCTATTTGGTCTTTATGAAAATAACTTTTCCATCTCCAACCATAGGCACCCCATAAAGTTTCTCCGTCATCTGAAAAATCTTCCATAGATTTAACAAAATAGGTCAAAGGTTTTAAATCTTTACGTCCTGCTAACATCCATAAACTTTCTATATAATGAAAGAATGGATTAGCGTCTCTTGCTTTTAGTAAACATACTCTTTCACAGGGATTACTATAAACAGTTGTTACTGGTTCTAACGCTTCGTAGGTCGTACCATTGCGGCTTTCTTGCACCCTATAAGAGGTATCGTCATTAAACAAATCAATACCTAAAAGTAGAGCGTCGTTTACATTTCTTGCTCTAATTACTTTCATAATGTTTCCTGGTGTGCTTCTACTAGTTCACCTATAAGAAAACTTATTTCGCTTTCGTTTAAGACAGGTAATTTTCTTTTTATAAACGCTATCGCCATTTCATTACTAGCGGCAACTTTTAAAAAGAAAGCTACTTCTAAAAACTGTGTGTAATAACAGTCAACATCTTCTCCGTAGTTCTCTAAAAGGTCTAGAGAATATTCATTCACTTTTCCCATACTTACTTTCTCCTTCTATTAAATCTTCTACTTCAGGAAGATTATTACTTTTATATATAGACCTTGTTCTTCCTTCGTTTTTAAATATCCTTGAATATTTATCGAACTCACAAAGTCCTCCTTCGATATCACGTAGTTCATATACTCTATCATTACGCATTGCAATATGTGCAGGTAATCTGCGTATAACTATTTGATATAATTCTTGCATTTCTGTATTCCAGTCGTGGCTACGATGTGAAAAATCAAGCGGTCTGCCTGTTAATCTATTTAGTCCTCTCATGGCTCCTGGACCTGCATTAGCCCATGTCATAATGTCTTCGGCTTCATCTAATATATAAGTGTGCCTTAAATCAGTAACAACCTCGTACGCCATAAATGGACCCATATAAGGATATTGCCTAAGTAATGTCCATGCAGACTTTAAAGAACTTGTTCCTTCTTTTTTATCGTACTCTAAACGTTTAGTTATCCAATCCTTATCTTTCCAGATATTATTAATACAATCGACTACCCCTGTTACTTTATCCATACCGTTTGGCGTTTTAATAATATAAGAGCCTGTCACCCACTTAGGTTGTTTTCGTATAAGCTGTATAGCTTTATCACCCTCCCAGTTTCTATGTAAATCATTCTCTACTAACGTTCTACCTGTCGGTATAAAATTAAACCAACGAAAAATAATCGTAGCCATAATAACATCAGAACTATTGGCTAAAGGCTCTCTTATGTGTGCTCTAAACCATCTAGTTGTTCTATCATCTTCTCGAAAAACTTGGCAGAATTTAAACTCTTGCAGAATAGGGTCATCAGTCCAGGGGGAAGGGAGTTTATACTCCTCTTTTTTGACCCTAATACTTTCACGTTCAGTTTGCCAATAGCAAAAACGGTCTAGTTCTTCTGCAAGAAACTCAGTCATTACTTCTTCCTTAACACCCAAGAACAGTTATTCGCAACTTCAGGATAGAATGTTGCTGCAACAACTCTTAAGAACTGTCTACCATATCTGCTTTGTAGTTGCTTATATTGTTCAGGAGTCCAACCTGTTTTAGAATCTTCTTTCATAGCTTTCTTTAAGTTAGGTAGTTGTATAAACGTTCCTGTTACGTCTAGTATTTCGAAGTTCCTTTCTAATTCTTCTTTTAGTTCTTGGAAACCCCACTCGTATACGTGGTCTTCAGGAAGCTTGTCGTTAGAACCGTCGTGGTTAGGCGTAGAGACAAAAGCTAATGCATTTGGTCGCATAACCCTAGCCGCATCGTCTAGCCATGCAGGGATAAACTCTCTACCCATATGTTCAATAACTTCGGTAGTCCAGAAAAAATCAATACTTTCATCCTCTAGCTTAAATACAGGGTCTACTGTTAAGTCTTGTATTCTTATCTCTCCGTTAAAGTTTTGAAACCATGTAGAGTCTTTTAACGGATTACCCGCGTTAGACCAAAAAGGATTTTCTAACTCGCACATAGGGTCTATATCGTAGCCATAATATGATTTAATTACATCAGACTTTTTAATAACATAAGCTTTATATAAGTTTCTAAGAGTCCAACACTCTCCACAACCTACTTCAAACGTATCTAAGGGTCTGCCTAGACGTTTAGCTTCTTCTATACACATAGAAGCTATATTATCGAAACGGCTCATATGAGCTATCTCATCAGGTCGCCAGTTAGCCAGTACACCCGCACTAGCAATATCCATTCTTGTGTTTTTACTATCGTTTTCATTGACGAGTAGTTTCTTTCTTATTGATGACATTTTATTTTACCTCCACCAACTTGGTTTATTTCTACCCTTCTCCCACTTAGCGTAATGTTTTTCGTTTATCACGTAATTACGATAAGCCAAAGTAGAGTCCTCGTTTTTGTATTCATCAGGCATAGCCTGTGCTACATCGGTCATAAGACCTCTAGTAATGTTTTTAGGCATTACGTATAAAGCATCAGCTAGTTTTGTAAGACTAGCATGAGTACGCTTGTAGCGGTAAGTATATTCATTACCTAACGCTAAAAAATGTTTGTAGAGCCACCAATAATTACCACTACACTCCCTAGCCCATATTGTACAAGGATGGTTCATGTAAGCTTTTTTATATAAGCCAACTTCATCTGCATAGTCGTCTCCATCTAATATGCGGTGAGCGGTGCATAACATCTGTGCAGTCTCTAAAGGCATCTTAACTAACATCTTGTCAGGTTGTGCTTTAGCAGAAGTCACAGGGTCTTCACTAAAATAAAATATGTTCATAATTTTCTCCTTTCTTTAAACATAAATAATTAAAAATTATACCTTTTATACTTTACTTTTATATGCAAAGTAAAGAACTTTTATATCTGATAGCAGCGGGGCGATTTTGGTTCTATCAGATACAAGTTTTCTTTTGTTCTCGTTACTCCAACATAGAATACTCTATTTTCATCGTCAGGGTTTTGTTGATAGTTTTTATATACTCTTGTTGTTATATCTGTTAACAGTACAACGTTTGTAGCTTCTCCTCCCTTGGCGGCATGTATAGTCGATAAACGTATTCTAGGTTGTTTGGTTATTTTTTCTCCTCTACGCAACATGGCTCTTATATAACTTACTTCGCTAGGACTCAGTAGAGTAAAAACATCGTACCAGTTGCCTTCAGGTAAATCAGGGAAATGACTTTTGAGGTCTTCGTATTGCATTACTAAATCAGAGTCTAACATATCTAGTTTTTTATGTTTATCTACCTTAACGAACTTTAATATATTTGCACACTCATTTAAGCTAACAGCTTCTCCTTTTCGTAACCTTTCCCAATATATCACGGCTCGTACTTTAGCTTCTGATATACTAGGTCTGCCTTTAACTTCAAAAAACCATCCTTCGTTTCTACAGTATTCATCGACCTCGTTTAAAAGATAATTTGTTCTAGCCAATACTAACCAATCCCCTTTTTCCATATTGACTAATTCTATTGTAGGCTCCCAACGAACAATACCCTCATCTTTCCTAGGAGTCCATTCTTTGTGTATTCTAGAACGAACTTGACCTATACAACGACTAGCTACTTCATGAACAGACGATGGTACGCGGTACGATTGTTTTAATACCATTGCGTTTTTAGAGTTGTTTATAAGATAATCAACATCCGCACCTGCCCATTTATAAATAGCTTGGTCATCATCTCCTGCTACGTATATCTTTTTAGCTTTTTCTGCAACCTTGCGAACCACAGCCCACTGTAAAGGAGACAAGTCTTGAGCTTCATCTACAAACATAACATCTAACGATGGCACATCTCCTTCGTGTAAAAACTTATGTAGCATGTCTGTATAATCAACTAACAGCCTGTCCTCTTTAAATAATTGAAGCCCTCTAGCAAACCTTTCTAATTCAAACCACCCTACTGCGTCTTCTACCTCATGCCACTGCTGCTCTAATGGTATATTACGCATACGAGCAAGATTTTCTATAAAGGCTAAACGGTCGTCATGAGTCATACCGAACAAATGTCCGTCGTCTGTAGTCGTTCTACCAGTAAGTCGTAAGTTTAATTTTTCATTTAAATCTTTTATATCTGTATTACTTACAACACTTTCCCTAGTTAATCCTAGTTGTCTAAAAGCTAGAGAATGTAATGTTCTAAAGAAAGGTAAATCTCTATCACTTATACTAAACTTAGCCATAGCCCTTTGTTTACCTTCGGTTACTGCTTTTTTAGTGAATGTAAAAAACCCTATGCTTTCAGGCTGTGTTCCGTTTTCTAGTTCATCTTCTATAAGTCCAAGCAACGTACTCGTTTTCCCTGTTCCTGGTGGTCCAAGAATAACTTGTGTGTGGCTTGGTAGGGTCATAGACCACTCCTGAAAGTTAAATTGATTCTTTCTCCTGCTGACTCTAAACTAGGGACAGCATGAGTAGAAGTCATTTGGTTACGACCATCAAATATCAGTACGTCTCCATGTTCTAATATGTAATGTTTTTCATCTATCACAAAGTTTTCTATTTTTGTTTCTATTTCACTAGTGTTAGTATGTTTCTTTACTTCGTTTTGATATGTTCTTTGTACGAATACTCTTGGTGCACCTAAAGATATAGAGACAACTATGTCGTCTAGTGTCGGTACTGTGTCCGAGTGGTGTGGTATACCTTTGCCATCGATACCGTAATAACCACATAGACAAAACGTGAACTGTTTATCTACTCCTAGTTCTTCCCATACCAATCTTTCCGCCTGTTGTTTTATATCATACATAGCTTTAGTCCATGGTGTTGGCTCATAAAGTTTTCCTGCGTAGTTAAAAGAAGAACTACCGAATCCTTTTGTTTTTCTTCCTTTTACCATAGAGCCATTGAACTCTCTTTCTCTAGGCTCGTCCCATTGGTTATACTCGATTCCAGGATTAGCGTTTTTAAAATGTTTTTTAATATAAACTATCATAATAAATTATCGTTAAATTCAGGCAAGTCATGAGGCTCGTCCTGTGCTTTAAACTCCTCTATAAACCAAACGTTTACACCTTTGCCTTTAATGTTAAAAAAGTATGGCTCTCCATGAAGCTGTTTTAACTTAGAAGTTAGCTTGTTTCTTTGATATTCTTTGAAATTATTTCTATGTAAATAATCCATTAAATCCATAAGCCTAAAATATGTTTTACCGTTATTAGTCCATGGCTTATGCAACAACAGTTCATCACGTTCTCTAGCGGGTCTTTCTGTACAGAAAGCTTCTAAAAGTTCCATAAAATAACCTTCTGTAGAACTTTCTTTAGGAACCTCTACTATTGTTATCGCGTCTAATAACTGCTGTATAATCTGATTCCAGACGTTTTCTTTTACCTTAGGTGGTATCTTGTTAAGAGCGTCCATACACTTACGTTGAAATCTGTTTTGATTTAACAAGTCGTCTGTTTCTAACTCTAGTCTACCGCCTTCAACATCTAAAAACCATATAGGTGGGTCGCTATCCTGTTTTGTAAGGTTACTGAATAAGGGTGTGCCACCGTTGGCACCTATACCAAACTTACGAGTTCTACATAAAGGACTATTACAATGGCTCGCTATAGGTTGGTCATTACATTTATAAAAGTAGTCTTTTCTTTGTAGCTGTTTAGCAACGGTTAATACTTCTTGTGCACCCAATGGAGGTTGCATAAACTTTATATTAACATCTTCTAATCTGCGTTCCCAATCATCAGGAAACTTCTTCCTTAGGAAAACTCCTACATTAAACAGTCCTGAGTTACGTGAGCCTTTAGGAAAACCTTGTACTACTAAGTGTTGTATACACGGAGGTGCTTGGTCTAACCAGTCCATTGTTTCATTTAAAGGACTAGCTTCTAGTTTTTCTAATTCATTCGGTGTTAGTTCTATTTCTTTAGCATAGTTTAAAAATTCTTCAGGAGTCATTGCTGCTCCTTTTTTATCATAAGCGTATCTAGTGGAGTTTTCTCCACCAAAGTAAGGCATATTTAATGTACTGCCTCTATCTCCTCTATCTAATAATAGTTTTGTTTGTTTAGGAAAAATCTCTACTTGACCATAACCGATAGCTGCTGCAATCTGTCTAAGTTTTCTTTGCAGCATGGAAGCCGATACTGGTTCGGTCAAAAAGATATAAATATGTGCTCCACCACTTTTACTACGGCAAAGGACTAATGGTAATTCTTGCTTCGCTATTTTAATTGCTAAATCTTTTAAATCTAGCTGATACTCGTCAACGTCTATGGCTCCCCAGACACACTTATTGTGTTCATCTATCGCTACAATACCTACGCTTTGATGACCAGACAAGTGGTCTTCCCATAACTTTAATAAATCACTATCTGATAGTTCTTTAGAAATAGTAATGTTTTTACCACTTGCCTTTCCATCTTCCCTAGTTTCATTGTTAGCTGTAAAAGTTCCATACGCTTGACGTAGTCCTGCATAGCGTACAGCAAACTCTTTTGCTAACGACATACAATATCTCCTTAGATAGTGTCGTTAACAATATCGTTCTGCTGTTCTTGTTTTACTGCAACATCTCCAGATTTAGCAGCACCCATAAAGTCTTTAGCCATCATAGCCACAGACATATCGGTCGCACCTTCCTGGTTGATACTATAAGCGTTCCAACTACCTTTATCATTTGACTGCGTAGTTGTGGTTAGTCTATAGGTATAAGCAAACATAGGAGCTTCTACTGATTCACCTTTTGAGTTCTGTACTCTAGCCATTCTTAACATGGTTAGCCACTTCCTAGATACTCCTAGTTGAGTAGACGTAAATGCAAGAACTGCTTGTTGAGGAGCTTTTCCCTCAGGAACTACTAGAACAAAAAACTGAGCTGTTTCTACAATTTCATTACCTTCAGGTGTGTAGTATCTTCTAGACTCAGGGTCTCTTGTACACTTAGAAAGTATAGAAATATCGTGGTTAGCGTTTACTAAACCACCGCCTTTTTCTCTAGGAATCCATTCTATATACTTTTTGTTATAAGCACATGGAACAATAGATACTCCTGCTTCTCCATCGTAAGCTTCACCTGTAACAGTGTTGTACAAGTCTCCTGCACTAGCACCCGCTACGTAGCTTCCGTGTTGTTTTTGTAGTTGTGGTGACATAGGTTGTAGAACTCTAATAAACGGAATCGCAAAATCATCCGTTGTAGTTTCCTCTAACCCAGTACCGCCTGATAGTAACGAATCATCAAACGTACTAACTGCTGTAGTCTTAGCTTCAGCTATTTCATTTTTATTATCTGCCATAATATTAATCCTTTTTAATAGTAGCTTTAGTACCTATATAGATACCAAATGGCTCGGTTGGTATATCGTTCCCCGTTGTAATCTGCTCTTTTACAAAAGCTTTTAATGTACTAGGGTGAACACTCTGACGTACCTCTGGTGATAAACCTCTGGACTGTAGAGCTGAAACAGTTTGGTCAACTACTTCAGTTTCTTCACGACCGAACTTTAATAGAACTTCGTTCTTTATAAGTCCTTCGTGTCCATTGGTTACTAGCCATTCATACGCTTTTTCTTGGTTTGCCTTCGATATGTGAGCATTATAAAACTCATTAATAGCAATCTTTTCGCCACTACTAAGTGTTATTTGTGTAAGCCCTGCCTGTTGCATAGCATCAGGTAGTTCTTGCTCCGAAGTCAAACGAAGTTCTTCTTTTTTAGCTTTTAAATCAGCCTCTAACTCTGATACTTCAGTAGCTAGTTTTAACTGTTTATTGGCTAAATCAGAAACTATAGTGAGTTCTCCATCGGTTACATTATTTGTCCATTCCTGAACATCATCCGTACCGACTAAGTCCTCAAAGGTTGGTTTTTCATTCATCTATTTCTCCTTTCTGGTGTAGGTCAATATCAACGGGATAGTACATACCTTCCTGCCTATCCCACTTTAATATACTATACCTACCTCGATTATAAAATGCAGCGATAGAACACGCTACTCCTATGGCGGCAGGGTCGCCTATTAGTAATAAGTAATCTCCTTCTTTGTAATCTTGTAAGAGACTTTTCATCCTACGGACTGAAGGAGACGCACTTAACATAATTTGTGTGTTAGAAGGTAATAGAACTTCAAAATCACCATACTGCCTAGCAGAGGCGATATTTCGTCCTTGAACTTCTTGTACAACATATACTGTCACTATTTTCTCCTTTCTTATTTCTAGTTACGTTTTAAATAATATATACGAATAAAGGCAAAGTAAAGTTATTACCGATATGTCTTTTTAAAATTAAAAATTTTTTGTGAAAAAATATTTTAAGAACTACTAATATAACTAATATACTAATACTGACTATAGTAAAACACAATGTTTTAGAGGGTAAACCAATATTAGATTTAAAGATGTCAGTATTAAAAACTCAATGAATCTATTAGAGGGCATGAGAAAGTATTACGTTGTACTTTTAATTCTACTAGTTTGTAATATATAATCTCAATTAGAAATTAGAAAGGTTAATATGAAATATAAGTTTAAAACGAAGCCGTATGAACATCAACTTCTGGCGTTAAATAAATCATGGAACAAGCGTGAGTATGCTTATTTTATGGAAATGGGTACTGGTAAATCTAAAGTTCTTATAGATAATATATCTATCCTTTATGATAAAGGAGGTATCAACGGTGCTATAATCATAGCCCCCAAGGGCGTGTATAGGAACTGGTCAGAAAAAGAAATACCTGCTCATATGCCAGACCATATAGAAAAGCATATAGGTGTATGGAATCCAGCACCAACAATAAAACAAAAAAGAGAACTAACTAAATTATTTGAAGTTACGCATGATTTAAAAATATTAGTAATAAACGTAGAAGCGTTTAGTACCAAAAAAGGTGTAGCGTTTGTAGAAAAATTTATCTTAGCTCATAATGCACTAATCGCGGTTGATGAATCAACAACTATAAAAAACCCTAAAGCACAAAGAACTAAGAATTTATTAAAGCTAGCCATCAATACTAAATACAGAAGAATACTTACAGGTTTCCCTGTCACCCAATCACCCCTAGATTTATATAGTCAAAGCACTTTCCTATCCCCACAACTATTAGGTTATACATCTTTTTATTCGTTTCAAAACAGATACGCTAAATTAATTAATCGTAAAATGGGAACTAGGTCTTTTAGACAAGTAGTCGGTTATCAAAATTTAGAAGAACTTACATCTAATGTAAATGAGTTCTCATACAGGGTGCTAAAGAAAGAATGTTTAGACCTCCCCGATAAAGTGTATCAGCGTAGGGAAGTAGAACTAACCCCTGAACAAAAGAAAGTCTATAAACAACTTACTGATTATGCTATAGCAGAACTGGACTCACATGAAATAGTTAGTGTAACTTCTGTTCTTACTCAAATATTGAGACTACACCAAGTAGTATGTGGTTTTGTTAGACATGATAACGGAGAAGAAGTAGAAGTAAAAAGTAATCGGTTAGACGAACTTGTAGATGTTTTACAAGAAGTACAAGGCAAAACTATTATATGGGCTAACTATCAATACGATATAAAAAGAATATTAAAGAAACTTCATGATATAGCAGGAGTAGATAGCGTAGCTACATACTACGGAGAAACACCTGACGAAGAACGACAAGAAATAATTAAAAGGTTTCAAGACCCTACTTCAGATTTACAGTATTTAATCAGTAATACTCAAACAGGTGGTTATGGTATTACCCTAACAGAAGCGAATACTGTTATTTATTATAGTAATAACTATGACCTTGAAAAACGTTTACAATCCGAAGACCGTGCACACCGTATAGGGCAAACCAACAAAGTAACTTATATCGATTTAGTTGCTAAAGGCACGGTTGATGAAAAAATTGTAAAAGCTTTACGAAATAAACTCGACCTAGCACAAGAAGTGCTAGGTGATGAAAAGTGGAAAGACTGGATAGGTTAAGACATTCTATAGTTCATAAGGTCGGACATAGCGTCTGCCTTAGAAACTTGTTGAGGCTGACTCATTTGATTCATAGCTTTTGCCATAGCTTGTTCTTGAACAGCAGGTTTTTGTAAATTTTCCATAATCATTTGTCTTAGTACATCACTATCAGACATACCACCACCGCCTTTACGATACAAAGGTCCACCCATGTTCATAAAGCCCATGTTATTTCTAACTTCTTGTGGAAGCTTAGATAAACCTTTATTATCTTCAGGAACTGGTTTTAATGCACCACCGCCTTCACGGTATAATGGTCCGCCCATTTTCTTATAATGAACTTCACCACCATGCATCATCATCTGAGGCTCTTGTTGTTCGGTACTAGCGATTAATAAAGCTTTTGCATTATCTAATACAGCAACTGCTGCACCTATATCTCCTTGTGTTCTACCTACAACGGCTTGTGCTAATGCGGCTGAATCTTGTTCTACATTCATCGCAGGTTCTTCCATAGGGGGTTCTTGACCTTGCATAGCCATTTCTCCCACCCCTGGTTCAGGCATAGGAGGTTGTCCGCCGCCCCTAGGAGGCATAGGAGGCATAGGAGGC